>ERZ838483.989-NODE-989-length-29448-cov-21.733984_pt1 | contig 29448 bp, 27 predicted proteins | sample MGYA00519939_ERZ838483 | MGnify/ENA primary metagenome ERZ838483 (study PRJEB31850, sample SAMEA3708836) | human gut metagenome | biome: human gut; feature: human-associated habitat; material: faeces | place: China | collected 2014 ... | reverse complement strand
AAACGAGGCCTGGAGATTCGACAATAATATCCGCCAGATTGCGGATGCATCGGACGCCCCGAGCCAGCATACGGTGTCAATCGGAGTCGCGGAGGGCTATACAGACATGCCCCAAGACAATGAGCCGGTCTTTTACGCCCTCGATCTGGACGTTTTCGAGCAGATTATTAACGAGCTTAAGACGAGCGAATTTGTTCCGACAGTTTTTGAGGACGGAAGAATCGAAGGCGAGTATACCGCCAAGGAAGACGGCAACCTGCTGCTGAGCGTTCCGTACGATGAGGGCTGGAACGTAACGGTAAACGGAACCGCCGCAGAACTAACGCCCGCCGCCGATAAGGGCCTGTCGTCCCTGAACGTGCAGAAAGGCGCGAATAGGATCGTGATGACCTACAAGACTCCGGGTGCCCTTGCGGGGCTTGCAGTGAGTCTGGCGACCACCTTCGCCCTTGTTGCAGCGGGGCTATACGCCAGGCATAAGAAAAGCCGCCGTTAACAAGCGGCGGCTTTTACTCTCGAAAAGTTAATAGCGGCTAGAGCATCTTGAGGTACTCCCCCAGCTCTTCCTCCCAGTCGGGCATGTGGAACCCGACCGACTCGAGCCCGGACAGGTCGAGTGCGGAGTGGACCGGGCGCGGTGCGACGGGGCCCTCGGCGCTCGCGTAGTAGTCGGCGGTCGATACCGGCACGACCTTCTCGCCGTTGCCGTTGGCGGCCTCGAAGACGGCGCGTGCGATGTCCGCCCAGGACTTCACCGCGCCGGATCCGGTGCAGTCGTAGGTGCCGTAGGGGGCGTGCGTCCCCAGCACGTGGAAGATGGCCTCGGCCATGTCGCGCGTGAAGGTCAGGCGGCCCAGCTGGTCGTCGACCACGGTGACCTGCTCGAGCTTGTCGTCCGGGTCGGCGACGCGGTCTGAGAGTGCCTTCATGGTCTTCACGAAGTTGTGCCCCTCGCCGATGACCCAGCTGGAGCGCATGATGTAGTGGTGCGGGCACCCGGCCACGGCGATGTCGCCGGCGGCCTTGGTCTGGCCGTAGACGGACAGCGGGGAGAACGGCTCGTCCTCCGTGTGGACCTCGGCGGTGCCGTCGAAGACGTAGTCGGAGGATACGTGGACCAGGGTGATGCCGTACCCGGCGCAGGTGCGTGCGAGAAGGGCGGGCCCCGTCGCGTTGGCCTTCCAGGCGGTCACGCGGCCCTCGGGGGTCTCGGCCCTGTCGACTGCCGTGTAGGCGCCGCAGTTGATGACCGTGCCGTAGAGCGACCAGTCGTACTGCGAATAGGCGTCCGGGTCGGACATGTCGAAGGTGTCGATGTCGCAGAAGTCGAAGTCCTTCGCCACGCCGCGCTCCTCGGCGAGCGCGCGCACCGCATGGCCCAGCTGGCCGTTGCAGCCGGTGACGAGGGTGCGCTTCGGCGCCATCGGGACGACGTCCTTGAGCATCGGGTGGTTGAGGTCGGCCTCGGAGACGGTGGCCTCATCGAGCGGGATCGGCCACTCGATGGCGAGCTCGGGGTCGGCGAGGTTCACGAAGGTGTAGGTCTTCTTGAGCTCCAGCGACCAGTGGGCGTCCACCAGGTAGGTGTAGGCGGTGCCGTCCTCGAGCGCCTGGAAGCTGTTGCCCACGCCGCGCGGGACGTAGATGGCCCTGGACGGGTCGAGCGTGCAGGTGAACACCTTCCCGTAGGTGGCGCTGCCCTCGCGCAGGTCGACCCATGCGCCGAAGACCGAGCCGCGGGCCACGGAGATGAACTTGTCCCAGGGCTCCGCGTGGATGCCGCGGGTGACGCCGCGGCTGTCGTTGTAGGAGATGTTGTTCTGGACGACCTTGAGATCGGGGATGCCGAGCGCGCACATCTTGGCGCGCTGCCAGTTCTCCTTGAACCAGCCGCGCGAGTCGCCGTGGACGGCCAGGTCGACGACCTTGAGGCCCTCGATGCCGGTCTCCGCGACCTTCAGGTCCTTCTCGAATTCGATGTCAGCCATGTGGTTAATTCCAATCGTGTTGCGGGCGCCCCTCGCGGTGCCGCAGGATCATCCCCATGCCCTGCGGCACCGCGAGGGGCGCTCGAAAAGGTAAACGTCCGGGAATCCGGGCCTACTGCCCCTGCGCCCTGTAACGGGCCTCGGTGGCCTCCTTGGCCGGTCGCCACCAGGACTCGTTCTCCACGTACCAGCCGATGGTCTGCTTCAGGCCCTCGGCGAAGTCGGTGTGGGCCGGCCTCCAGCCCAGCTCGCGCTGGAGCTTCGTGCTGTCGATGGCGTAGCGGCGGTCGTGGCCGGGGCGGTCGGCGACCCAGTCGAAGTCCTCGGGGTCGCGCCCCATGGCCTCCAGGATCATGCGCAGGACCGTGATGTTGTCCCTCTCGCCGTCCGCTCCGATGAGGTAGGTCTCCCCCGTGCGGCCCTTGGTCAGGATGTCCCAGACGGCCGAGGAGTGGTCCTCGGTGTGGATCCAGTCGCGGACGTTCTCGCCGCGGCCGTAGAGCTTGGGGCGGACGCCGTCGATGATGTTCGTGATCTGCCTGGGGATGAACTTCTCCACGTGCTGGTAGGGGCCGTAGTTGTTGGAGCAGTTGGAGATCGTTGTCCGTAGGCCGTAGGTGCGGGTCCATGCGCGCACGAGCATGTCGGAGCTGGCCTTGGTGCTCGAGTACGGGCTGCTCGGGTGGTACGGCGTCTCCTCGGTGAACTTGGCCGGGTCGTCGAGTGCCAGGTCGCCGTAGACCTCGTCGGTGGAGACGTGGTGGTAGCGGACGCCGTGCTTGCGGACGGCCTCCAGCAGGCGGAAGGTGCCCTCGACGTTGGTGCGGAGGAACGGCTCGGGGTCGGCGATGGAGTTGTCGTTGTGGCTCTCGGCGGCGTAGTGCACGATGGCGTCGTGGCCCGGGACGACCCTATCGAGCAGAGCGGCGTCGCAGATGTCGCCCACGACGAGCTCCACGCGGTCGGAGGGCAGACCGGCGATGTTCTCGGGGTTGCCGGCGTAGGTCAGCTTGTCCAGGACGGTCACGTGCACGTCGGGGTGGTTGTTGACCACGTAGTGCACGAAGTTGCTGCCGATGAAGCCGCAGCCGCCCGTGACGATGATGTTGTGGGGTTCAAAAATCTCAGACATGAAAATCCAATCTGAAGCATGTATAGCTTCTTTAGTATGCCGCAGGAAGTGACGCCGCGACACTATTCAACAAAACTATCGGACATTTCGGCATGCGATAAGAGCCATAACCTTCGCAGAATTACCTCCTGTACAAAACGCCTCCGGAATGCAGTCTTTGTCGTAGTGAAAAACCGAATCCCCAGTTATTTCACGTAAGTAATGTCCTGTTTTGGCGCCGACCGGGAAATAGCATAACGATGATTCCCGCGATCTTGATAAACAGGGACGAAAGAATGGTATTTTCCGCTCGTCTTAATCTTGTAAATCTCATCCACGCTATACGGAAGATTGGGGAAATCAGCCCTTGAGATCAGCACGAAATAATTCGAGGAATACAGCACATGATGGGCAAACTCATCAGAATGGATCTCTTTTAAGCCCTCATCGACAAATACAATCGAGTCATGAACGGACGAAAGCTGGTTTCGCCAATCATAATCGGTCAGGGCGACACAGGGACAATCGCATTGCAAGGAAACGCCCGACTGCTCGCCCGTTCGCATGTAGTCTGCGACCATGTCAAACAGTGTCGTCTTACCCGTGCCGCTATCGCCACGCACAATAGTGATGTTCCGCTTGATGGTAAATGTGTACTTGGTTCCCCTGCGGCGGGAAATCTTAACGAGATGCGAACCGTTCATAAGCAGTACCTACAGATACGGAATCGACTCGTGAATCAATTCGGCCATGTTGTGAACGATTCGGCCGCTATTCACGACTTTAATTTTAAAATCCTCGCGACCAAAGTCCATCACATGATAGAGATTCACAACAAGTTTGCGGTCTTTCGCCATGTCGAGAATCCACTTGGCACAGTTGTCACCACAGGTAGAAGCGTTAAAAATTTGCTTACGATCAAATCTCATAAGCAGCAGCGTTTTCACGCCACCAGAAAGCTGGAGTGGGGAGATGGATCCAAGCACAGGGCTTTCGATGACGTTTTCGGAAACAACATCCGATCGATCAACATCTTTAATTATCGAGACTGCATAGGGATCCGTAATCCAAGAAGACCGGTAAGAGTTTTTGAAATATGTCGCTGTGTTGTAAATCGCTTCTGGCATATCGCCAAAGTAGACGCTTAACACATCCACTCCCAATCATATTGTCTTTATGGTCAACGTAATCATAACGAAAGGGGCCACCAGATAAACGGTGACCCCTAAAAGAAAACAAGCTTGCGCTAGTACTCGCGCGGGCTGTTGACGATCTCGCCGGCGGCGACCTTCTTCAGGTGCTGCCCGTAGACCGACTTGCCGTAGGCCTTGGCCGCCTCCTCCAGCTCGGCGGTCGTGATCCAGCCGTTCTCCCAGGCGATCTCCTCGGGGACCGAGACCGGCAGGTCCTGGGAGTGCTCCACGGCGCGGACGAACTCCGCGGCCTCGTGCAGGCTCTCCATGGTGCCGGTGTCGAGCCACGCGTAGCCGCGGCCGAGGGTGACCACGGACAGCGTCCCCTCCTCCAGGTACATCTGGTTGAGCGTCGTGATCTCCAGCTCGCCACGGGCGGAGGGCTCGACCTCGTGCGCCTTGGCGGCCACGTCGCCCGGGTAGAAGTACAGGCCGGTGACGGCGTAGGAGCTCTTGGGCTCGGCGGGCTTCTCCTCGATGGAGACGGCCCTCCCCTCGCCGTCGAACTCCACGACGCCGAAGCGCTCGGGGTCGTCCACGTGGTAGCCGAAGACCGTGGCCCTGCCCGACTCGGCGTTCTGGACGGCGCGCGTCAGGTGGCGGCTGAGGCCGTTGCCGTAGAAGATGTTGTCGCCGAGCACCAGCGCGCACGGCTCGCCGGCGATGAAGTCCTCGCCGATGGTGAAGGCCTGCGCCAGGCCGTCCGGGCTCGGCTGCTCGGCGTAGGACAGGTTCACGCCGTAGCGCGAGCCGTCCCCGAGCAGGCGCTCGAAGTTGGGCAGGTCGGTCGGCGTGGAGATGACCAGGATGTCCCGGATGCCCGCCAGCATGAGGGTGGACAGCGGGTAGTAGATCATGGGCTTGTCGTAGACCGGCAGCAGCTGCTTGGAGGTCACGAGCGTGAGCGGGTACAGGCGGGTGCCGGACCCGCCGGCGAGGATGATGCCTTTCATATAATCCGTCCTCTGTAATCGAAAATAGTTATAAATCAAGCGGTTAGTAAGAGTTTGATATTCTTTAAGTTAAACCTTCTCAATATTAACGAAAGAAGCAATTGATGAACAACCGCAAGGACACAACCCGTAGAGACGACATAACGAACGTGAGGGCCCTTGCAATATTCCTTGTAGTCCTAGGCCACAGCATTATTCTGTATTCAAGTGCGTGGGGATATTATCCAACTGAACAAAAATCAATTCTGTTGGATAATCTCAAATTCTTAATTAACGGAATCCAGATGCCCTTGTTCTTTTCGTTATCTGGCTTTTGTTTTTTATGGAGCTGGAATCGATCAAGCGATTTTATAAATCAGGTCATTAAAAAAGCTCAACGCTTAATTATCCCCTATATCATGATTGGAATATGTTGGCTCTTCCCCATCAGGATGCTCGTTAAGTATCCCTATTACAATGGCCTAACTGTACCGCACATCATCTTTAAATCAATTCTGTTGGGCGAAGACAACGGTCACCTTTGGTTTCTCCCGACTCTTTTTTTCATTACAGCAGCCACGTCGTGCATCTTTCAAATACTCGAAAAGAGCCCTCTAACAAGTTTTAAGGTTCCGATAGTTTTCGGCGCTTCAATTTATCTTTACCATTTTGGAATACCATCAGCGAACAGATATATCAATTTGGCAGAAGCAAATGCAATATGGTTTGCGCTTGGCCTAACAATCCACTACTTGGAAGCAAACAAATGGTTCGAGAGCTATAAAAGGCGTAAAAGCATATCAATAGTCCTAATACTATTATTCCTTGTAAACTTACTAAAACAAGTGGTGCCCCCCATTGCTTCCACCGCCCTTACTTGCATGGCGCTTGCATCAATTTATTGTGTCATCCCCCAAAAGGCAAACCTACTAACCGAAAAGATTAGCAAAAACAGTATGGGAATATATCTTTTTCATTCTCCACTGGTTTACATTTCTTTCACCTACTGGCCCAACATAGCCCCAATGGCGATGGCAGCAATTAACCTGATTGGATTTGGATCAGTCGCCTATATGTTGACGAATCTAATTCGAGCCACAAATATGGGTTGGATAATCGGAGAAACGCCAAAGGCACCACACGATAAGAAATAGGGAAAGCAATAGCCAAGGAATACAGCTAATTAAACTGTTTCTTCCATTTATCGATGCTCGTCCAGGGAAGATTAATCTCAGTTTTAACGGGATGGTTTACCCAATCAGCTAATTTATGGAGATAGCCGTCCTCGCGTTCAAGAACGGGAAGTCCCGTGTCTTCACCGATTTGGCGGGCTCGATTATCAATTGCAATAATTAGAGAGCGATGTCCTCCATTTAAACAGCGGATGCCCGCATGGAGACGCGTCCCCACATAATCAAACTCCTCGGTTTCAATTACACGATTAAGCTCTTCGGTATTGGGGCCTATGACATTAAATTGCTTCAGATCGACTATTTGATCAAGACACCAATCAACATCATGGCTTCCTTGAATCCAAATCGTTACCTTTTCGTATTCCGACGACAGCAATTCCAGCATCTTACGGTCACGTTCCGCATCGAAACAATAATCGGTAATTGACGTAACAACGTTTTTAGAACGCTTAGAGGATATCTCGAGTTGCCTAGATGGGGTTAACGACCACATGGTCGGACATGCGGTATTAAGAACATTCTCTATGCCAATAGAGTTAAGCCTCTTCTTAGTCATTTCATCTCGAACACTATGAAGATATTCATCGGATAGCAAGGTTTTATAGAACTTCTTTGTATAGGCGTCGATAGCATCGTCCACCCCAATATCAGACATGCCCACGCCGAACAAAACAACATTTCTATTATTGCCCAACCGCTTGGCAAGCGCCCATTGCTGCTGATCAGCCATATGCGTATACAGAATATTGGTGCCGCACAACAGCTTTACGTATTCAGGATACATTTCAAGCTCTTTGGAATAATAGTGCGTTGCCACATGGGGCAACGCACCGCCAAAGATTTGATCCGCGATACAGCCACAGGCATCCATGATCACATGGTCACCAGAGTTCTCGCTTCCCATAGCCGTATCCAAAAGGAGATAGCGTTCTTGCTTAACACCATCGGATTTTTCATCGTGCCTGCACGATGTCGCAGAGGCTTTAAGTAGCTGAGTCCATTGGTTAAAGCGCGCCATTAGTTTCTCCGAAATAAACGTTTGAGTAGAGCAACGTGACCGCCTTCGACGCCCGTCGAAGCAGAAGGCTGAAACGGTTCACAATAATCATCAGATAGGTTAAAAACGGCAGACACGCTGCATGCGCCACTTTCAACCGAACGAACAACAGGATGAGCGTTGCGAGAAGGCGAAAGACAGACTAGTTGGCTTAGCTCGGCGACACAAAGCGGATTCTTGCCGTCTTCCGCAAAAGAGTATATATGAATGCGAAGATAGGCCTCTTCATCATCATTTAAAAACAGCGGAACATGCCCCGCAAAAAGACCGTCCCTAGATTCAAGACTAATCCAGCGAATATCAGACTGATCAAGGGCACACCAAACTGCCGCGCGAACATCCACAGGCATCAAAGACGACTCAAAACGCACAGTCAAATCAACAGAAGAAGCTTGAATGAGCGTTTGAGACATGGCAGACGATCGCAATCGAGCATCAGCGAGATGATCGCTGAGCAAGAAGACCTTACTTAGTTCTTCGGTTTTTAGCACATTCCCGAAGGCGGACTTCCCGCTAACCAAGGATGGCTCTTCATTCAGATAACGTGTAAAGGCCTCGAAGAACATTTCATTTTCACGCTCAATCGACGTGCAGCTAAATCGATTAGGCGAATCGCATTTTGAGCCTGAAAGAGCCTCAAGAATAGAAGAAGCAATGCCGCAAGCAGAGGGCTCAGCGAGGTGGATGGTGCCCTCCGGAAAGTCGAGTAGATTATTCTCACGGTTTATTTCAATTACCGAAAGCTTCGATGCAAGCATTTCGAAAGGCAGGCGAGAGGGATTAGTCACGCTCAACGATACGCCGGCAACACACTTGGCATAAAGCGAGGCGCATTCATCAGCGGTCAAGATGCCGAGGCTGCGTACACGTGGATCACGAATGGGAGGCATTGCGTCTTCGCCGTATAAATATACGACAACTGCATCGTCGAGCTTGAGAAGCAATTTAATTGCATCAAGCAACATGCCAGACAAACGCCGATCCTTATTGGATTGATAAATAGCACAGATGGCATACTCTCTGCTTAGATTTTGTTCCTGCGCAGTATATATATCGCTAACGCCAAAATCACAATATGGGACTTCATGCGAATAATAGGGTTCAACTTTTTTAGAAAGCCATCTGCCTATTGTTATGGGGTTTAGTTCATAACGATAACTTGCTTCGGCATTTAGATACATCTCCCCCATCGGATAGAACCAAGGTTCAAAATCCTGAATGAAGTAGAACTTATGGGTGCACTTCTGCATAGATGCAAAGTGCGCCGTATTCCAAGCGGTGGCGATTACTGCAAAAAAATCCTCGGACACACTCGGAGCCACACGAACTTCTTTAGGCGAATAACCAAACCAATCCTTTATTTCGGTCTGAACTCTATGAGCACTTTTGTATGCTTCACAGCCCGGCATAATGTAAAAGTAGTTCTCATATCCGCGAGAATCTAGAAAGGAAGCCTTGCTGCAGATGGTTCGAAAGCCGCCAGAGCCCTTTGCCGGCGGAGATATTATCCAGGCAATTTGTTTCATTTAAAGCACTCAAATCGCTTCGTAGTCAAAAGGATCGAACTTATATAACGCTGCGCGCTTGGGATCTCGAGAAAAGTTAACGGAGAACCATGGATCTCCCTCAGAGAAACGCTCGGACCAGTTATGCAACAATCGTGCCTTATCCTCAAAATGCTTATGAGAGCGAGATTTACTATCAAGGGATTTGTCAACACATGCCATATGGTAGAGACATGCCTCTGGTGTATAGATCACTTTTAACCCAGCTTGAGAAGACTTGAAGCAAATATCAACATCCGAATAGTCAAGAAGATACGACTCATCAAAACCACCCAGACGATTAAAATGTTCGCGTGAAATAGCTAAACAGACACCACTCACCGCCGATACATCCCTTACGGTCAATGGCATATAGATATAGCCAGGAGAAGAGCGATGAATGCCTTGCGACAGGTTGACGATTGATTCTCCAACATAAGACAGGCCTGCCTGCTGCACAATGCCGTCAAGATCGCACGTCATTGTTCCAACGACGCCAACATCCTCTCGTTGAGAAAAACCGACGAGAGTCTTTAGCCACGAGGAGTCTAGTGCCTGAATATCGTCATGAATAAAGACGAGTTGCTCGCCACGCGCGGCGAAAGCACCGGCATTTCTCCACACAGATATATTAAAGGGGTCATCAAGCGCGTGAACGATATAGCGGCAACGAAGTCCAGAGCTCGATTGCTTAACAGCAGCTTCCGCTTCCTGCGAGCACACGAAAACGACTTCAAGATCATCAAAATCGGTGTCATTGATTGAAGATACAAGAGTCGAAAGAACCGAAGAATTGCCGCGGGTGGTAACGATTAATGAACAGGACTCAGATGAAGGAACATCATAAATGGGGCTATAACGAAAAGCACGATTATGAGAATTGACCACAGTCGCCTTGATACCGCATCTATCAAGGTGCTCCTGAACAGCTTTTATTCCAGCGAGGGTTGCATAGGGTTTACTATCGGAATTACCCGCAGTCGAATTCTCGCTTATTCTCCAGTGATACAAGATTTTAGGAACGTGATGGATCGTCCCATCAAGTTCGGCAATCTTCAGCACCATGGCATGGTCCTGGGCGCCATCCAACTCGCTGTTAGAAAGGTCAATTCTGTCTAAACATGCCCTCTTAATAGTAAGAAGGTGGCAAATATAATTATTGTCTCGAGCCATATCAAGACTAAAATCCGGCTTAAAAGTAGGATGAGCCAAGGACCCATCAGGCAATAGCTTATCTTCATCACAGTAGAGAAGATTAATATCCGAATTTTGATTTAGAGCGTGTGCATACTCAAACAAGATATTCGGTTCGAGAACATCATCATGATCGAAAAAGCAAAGGTAGTCTCCCTTGGCCATCTTGATTCCGACATTGGTGTTCTCAGTGATACCTAGATTGCCCTCAAGATCAGTCACTTTAATTCTAGAGTCTGCAGTCACGTACTCGGAAACCAAGTCGCTAAGTCCATCGTAATCTGGCGTAGAGTTAACCAGGATGAGTTCCCAATTCGAATACGTCTGAGCAATCACAGAATCAGCCATATCCCTGAAGAAATTCAAGGGAGTCTTATATAGAGGAACGATGATTGAAAACAAGGGCTGGTATGCAAGTCTTATTTGTGCTTGTGCCCGCGAATCGGATCCAGTCAATCTGCGCCCAGAAAACCAGGACAAATAACGGGGTTGATCGAATGCACACGCATGATTCCGATCAGCCTCATCCAAAAGCTCTTTAAGCATATCTTTCTTTAGATTGATAAACGTATCTAGATGACCAGAAGCCCTGTGTATGCAAATGCACAGGCTATCCCCGACCTCAGGAATATGAAGAGAGAAATTTATTAGACCAGGATTCGCATCGGCTATTAATTTATTAAATAACAAAGATTCCCCAACAACGCAGGCTTCTTCATTAAAAGCGACAATACGATCACCCTCAAGGTAATCAGTACCCGAAAGAACACCTCTAACGATTACGCCATCAACGCAGGGAATAAAGCTCTCAATTTGGATAGAAGCGAGCGCATGCACGCCAGAACGGTCAATATTGCGAAATTGTCCACAATGCTCCGCGCGCAGCAAGCCGTTAACTTTCGACTCAATCGAAAACTTGCCAGGATTGATGCGGCGCTGGTAAATTACATTATCTCCGCTAAAGAAAGACAGCGATTGGTCGACACCAAAATCGGCAAGAACAGCAACAAATTCAGTCTCTGAAATAGGAATGATTCTTGCGGGCAGAATTTGCCCATTAGGTGATTGCGACTCAACAGCATCAGGAAAAACGGATGCGGCTTCATACAGTAGATATAGCTTGCCGTCGCCACGGCAATTTAGCTTATTGTTAAATTCGGTATTAAAAACTATGCCCATATCAGCAACACTTTCCAACAACTAAAACAAACTCGCAAATCGTAGCCAAAGTAAACGGGAATACGAGGCATATCAATATGAATCGTTTGCTGTCCCCAAAGACCAAGCGACTTTGGTTAAGGATAAACGATAGGCACGGAACCAGAAGTGGCAAAAGGTAACGACTCTGGCAACCATTAACTGTCCCCAATCCAACGGGAGTAAAAGACACATAAAGTGCAGTTGCCACCAAAGTCACCGTAAACAAAAACACAAATGAGGCCCATAGAAATTGTGCGAGACCAATATGATTAACGCTAATCGAATCGGCCGAAAAAAGCCCAAACAACAATAGGCAAACAGCTGGAAGCACCTGAACCAACCCACGGATTGCATTTACAGAAATCTGAGCAGCAAGCGATCCAAGGTATGCAAAGTTCAATGCATATCCAGAAGAGGTTATCGGATTTAAATAATAAGTTGAAAAATAATTGGCGAGTATTTCCGCGTAGCGCAATGGATCGGCGAGAATGAAAGCGATTTGCTGACCAGAGTTAACATCGGAGCCGCCTCGCATATCGCCAACGTTAGATCCGCCGGCCGTTGAAAACAAGAACGGAAGCGCAAATGAGGCAAAAGCAATCAAGCCCAAAACAAACACGGCGGCATAGTAATGAACTCGTTGCTTCGAGCCCGCAAAACGATTACGCGGAACCATAAAGAAAAGACCGATTATCGGAAAATACACAGCTTTGACTGCGAGTCCTAAAAAGGTAAATAAAAATGCGAGTGCTATATTGCGAACTGTAAATTCATTTAAATCACCCCATGCATACCTCAAAAAATAAGCAAAACCGAGAATGATAAACGAAATGAGCCATGCATCATATGAGAAACATGACGCAAGAAAGATCGAAGTTGGCAGCATTCCCACAAAAGCAAATAGTCCCTTTTTTGAGGGCGTAACCTTGATTGCAATGGCAATTGCAAGACAGTAACTAAATAAATTGCAAATCCGAGCGAATTGAATCATAGAAGAAAAATCGAAATGCAGAAGGCGAGCGAGCCAAAGGCCAATTGCCGATGGAATATACCCAATGCTGCTAAGCGTATAAACGAATTCTTCATGCTTGTTAACTTGCACATGACCAGAAGCGATATCAGATCTATAGGAGCCATTCAACTGCCTAGCATGCTCAAGAATTTCCGCTCGATCAAAATGGGAAAGAGAGGGCTCTTCATAGCCCTGTGCACGACGGACCGCTTCGTCAGTAAAGTTAATATCCGAATCAGTTTTTTGAGTTTCAAATAAATAAGATGTCGAAAGGGCATTGGAATAGTGAATTTGATCATCCCATGAAATACCCGTCGTTATCGGAGTGCTCACCACAAGGAAAACACCAATTGAGAATGCAGCGATAAAGAAAGCAACAGGAAGGGCAGAATTTCTCTTTCGAATGCCCGAGCAAGCCGTGAAAACCGAAGTTATGATTACCAGCAGGAAATAAACAACAGCATTAATGAACCCATTCACGAATGCAATCGTAGAGCAGCCAAAAACAATAAAGAATGCGATAATCAGCAGGGAAACGTAATCGGTAGCCTTGACCCTCGCCGAAGCAGAATGGAACAACGCTTTCAGAGAAAAGCCGCTTTGGAATAAATAGAGTATTGCGCAATAGGAAATCAGAAAAAAGAATATGAGCCGCTTTTTATTCCAGTCAGCAATATTCGAGAAATGAGAAGCCGGCGAGCCAAGAACGGTGCAGCCCTCCCAGATGACCGCCACAGCAAATGCCGTAAGCAACAGGACTAATAATTGAGCGCAGCGACCAGAACAGTTGCCACGCTTTTTTTCATCATCTGAGGAAAGGAAGATATAATATGATTGCCAAATGGCAACATCTACAACGACGCAATAGAGCGCTAAAACGAACAGCTGTGAGACAGAGTGGTTCACATAAAAGTGCTTCATGCACAGAAGCTCGACAATAAAGAGAAGAGCAACGAAGACGGCTTTCATTATTTGCTTTTGGTTTACGCATCGAGACAACACGGGGCTAATTCACCTTTATCCAAATCAAGCTGCAAGGGCCCTCGAAGAATCGTTCCCAGTCATCTGGATGACAAGTATGGGCACCAAGCACTGTTCACAACTGTTGAAAGAAATATAAGTAGAGACATTCCCATCCGGATGATTTATACGCCAAAGCGAAACGCATAGCCTACTTTTCCTTCTCCCTACTTAACGCAACAGCCTGAACAAGCGAGTTCAAACGCTCTTCCTGTCGAGAGAGGCGAAGAGAATTGCAGAAATCACGGACCACAAGAACGGCAATAACGTAAAGGAACACGAAGTTAGAAGCCGACAGGAAACCAAATAGACTTGAAAGCCACATTGCAACTTGTGGAAAAACGCCCAAAATTACAAAACTGACGCTGAATAGCAGCCAAAACAGAGAATCCAAAACTTGCATTTGGGATTTTTTTAATTTGCGCAATACGAACACGAATACCAAAACAGCGCAAACGAGAAGCAAAATACGAAGAGAGACCGGCAAATGGATCACCTAAACCACTGAACGACAAGGAGCGTAACGAAAACACGAACCATATACTGCATAGACCTAACAGGGTTAAGATAGCTCTCGCCACCTTGACGCTCGCGCATCTTAACCTGTACCTCTGAAATAGAATACCCTTGCTTCAAAAAGAGAGCGAGAGATTCTGGTTCCGGATTTAAGGTATTGTCGTAATAGTATTTCGTAAGAATATCCCGCCCAAATAGCCTAAATCCAGACGTGGGGTCACTGATCCTCTTGCCTGTCAGAATCTTTATTAGCACCGTAATCATACGCGAGCCGATCATGCGAAGCGTCTTGTCTTTGCGCACGCTTACAAACCTAGAGCCAATGACAATATCTGATCCATCAGATTGAGCCCTATCAACAAGGACCTTTATATATTCCGGACAATGCTGGCCGTCAGCATCAAACTGAACCATATAGTCATATCCATGATCAACCGCATAACGCGCAGCCGTCTGAAACCCAACGGTCAAACCACAGTTAATGGGCATATCAATGATGTCACAACCAAGATCCTTGCAGATAGCTAGCGTTCGATCTCGAGACCCATCATTGATAACAACAAAATCAAACTCAGGTGCAATTTGCCTGAGCTCGCATATCGTCTTTTCTATGCATTCCTCCTCATTATAAGCAGGAATAGCGATAAGAGTTTTAGGTGTCATATACACATAAACCGATCTCTAGTTTTTCTCATTATTATAGCGAGAGATATACAAATGGTTAAATAGACACAACGAATGGTGCACCCTTGATTATCAACCCTTGATTATCAACTTCATCCGAACACCTCCCACATTCATCCGCACATGTGCGGATGAATGTGGGAACCCGATACCCTGAGGGCCGAACCGGTTGGCCCCGGGGACTCGAAGGACGGCATGTCCGGAAAGAAGAAAAAGGGTTCCGAGAAGGCGACCCCGAGTATCTACGGCAGGCGCTCACCAGACACGAAAGGGACACGGTCCAGAAGATGCTGGAGCTGGACGCCCGCGCGCCTCCAGGGCGATGCTCGGCGGCGATGCGGAGGCGCTGCTAGACGCCTACAGCCTGGAGGACGTGCCCATCGGAAGACTCGACCTGACGCCGAGCCTCATCGAGAGGGCACGCGCAGAGAGGCGCGACGCCCCGCTGGCCTAGCCCAAAGGCAAAACGGAAGAGGCGGACCGACCGTCCGGCTGAGTCTGGAAAGAGGTGCCAGACTGAGGGCGGAGAATGGCCCCCGGACCTATCGAACACATATCCACCGTTCCTTCAACTGGGGAAACGGCGCCCCCGGGGTCCATGGGGGCCGCGGGGGCGTTCGGCTAGCCGCGGGTACGGACTGTCTGCGCAGTGTGTTCGGCTGAGATCGGAAATCAACCACGAATGGTGCACACGGCATCGAGAACCCCGCAACAAACCTAGCCCTAGATTTCAAAGCTAGCAATCTTCCGAGTGTCAAACGGCATGGTTACGCCATGTCTCTCTAAGCGTAGGTGCACAACTACGAGGTTTTCTCAAATGTTTTAATTGTAACCACACGCGCCATATTAATGACATTCATTAAATACGACTTAGAGCAAAATGGGATTTGAAGCAATTGGGAAATACCTTTTGCTCGATTACCAGAATGAATATTTCTCAACCCATTATTAAATAATGCATTTGCCTTTAGATAGTTCTCAGCTCGTCGCCGATCGAACCGCTCGGCGACGATTGTATCAATCTTATCGACATCCAGTGATCGGCCCTCTTTGAAAGCTGAACGTAAACACTGAGAAACAACGAACTGTTTATACAAATTGCTACGCGAAATGCTATTAACAGTCATTCTGTATCGAATGAGCGGCTCTGGAACATTTCCAATAGTGAACCCTTCCAGCTCGGCACGCAACAGTAAGTCATAATCTTCTGCTAGCGGAACAGACCGATACCCCATTTCAAATATAGACCTTCTTCCAAACCAACTCGGATGAGGTACGCAATTTCTAATCATAAGAGAACGCCTAACGCCTTCACTCGAACTTGGAATTGAATCAACGAGATATAATTGACTACCGTCTTCGTCAATGGCGTTCAAATAAGAACCCACTAGGTCAAGCTCATGTTCTTCAAGATACGACAACTGCCGTTCAATGCGCTGCGCCTCAGAAATGTCATCTGAGTCCATTCGGCAGATATACTGACCGCGTGAGACCTTGAACGCCCTTTCCAAAGATGCAGCAAGACCAAGATTGCGTTCATTTCTCACGAGGCAAATCCTACTGTCATGAGAGCTATAGTTTTGAGCAATATCGTAAAGTGTGTTGTCATCTGGATTATCAAAAACAACAACCACCTCGATTCGATGATAGGTCTGCTTTAAAATAGACGCTAGTGCCTCAGTAAAATCTTTGGCGCTCTCCCTATAACAAGGCATGAGCACTGAAACCAACTGTGAATCTGTCAACTAAAACCTCCAACACCGCTGCGGGAGCAAACGCTAATGAAAACTACCGATAGTTTAATAGTCCTTCATGTGGCATATATTACAAGTGATTTCGCTTCTGGCGTGTCTACAGTGGTGCCTCAATACCTAAATGAGCAGTCAGAAATAAAGGACATGAATATAGCTCTATTAAATCTTACAAACTACAGACCTAAAGATGCGAAATATCCCGTCTTCTATCAGTCATGCATAGAAAAACTTCCTGAACCGTTTTGCAATCCGTCACTCGTAATATTTCATGAGATATATAGGCCAGATCACATTAAACTAAGCCATTGGCTCAGAAGACGTGCGATCCCATACATCATCACACCACATGGGTCTCTAACATATGTGGCGCAAGAACAGCATCATTTAGCTAAACAATTGCTTAATGTTTTCTTCTATAACGGCTTTATTCGCAATGCTGATTGTATCCATTTTCTATCGGAAAAAGAGGCGATGAGTTCAAACGGCTTTAAACATAGGAAAGCAAGCATTATTCCAAATGGTGTTAGCATCCCAAAAGCCAAAGCCTCAAACTTAGACAGCCGCATCGCGCTTTTTATTGGCCGCCTAGATATAGAGGTCAAAGGTCTTGATCTACTGATCAAAAGTCTGCCACTAATTGCTGATGAGCTAAGAGGGCTCGGAGCAAAAATCTACATCTACGGTCCAGACGAAGATGGGTCTATGGCCAAACTGGAACTACTTATTGCCGACAATCAAGTATCCGATATTGTTTTATTAAATGGTCCAGTTAATGGTCAATCTAAAGCGGACGCTTTTCTCCAATCGCAGTTTTATATCCAACTTTCACGCACTGAAGGTTTCCCGACGTCTGTTTTGGAAGCACTAGCATATGGCCTCCCAATTATTGTTACCGAGGGAACCACATGGAAAGAAACAGCGAACAATAAAGGAATTGGAATCGGTGTAGAATCTGATCTCGAAGCCATTTCTAAAGCAATTCTCACGCTGTTCAATGACGATGAACTTCGTTGTAAACTTGCAACTGCAGCTAGAAAGTATGCAATTGAACACTTTCAATGGAAGGCCATTGCCAAGCGTCAATTTATTTTATACAGGGACATTGTAAACGGGCTTTCTAACTAACCATCTTGTTCTTCCAATACGGAAAGGGACTAAATGCTGTTTTCAATTATTATCCCTGCATATAATGCGGCATCCAGTTTGCCGGAAACGCTATCATCCATCTACCAACAAACATATGACGGCTATGAAATTATCCTCATTAATGATGGATCAGCAGACGCTACTGAAAGTGTCTGCAAAGTGTTTTGTGAATCTCACAACAATACTCATTACGTTAGACAAAATAATATGGGCGTATATGAGGCCAGGCGAAAAGGCGCGGAGATAAGCGCCGGAGATTACCTGGTCTTTGTTGATGCGGATGATTCTTTGCGCTTCGATACCCTATCTATTCTTGCTCGCGAAATCGATAAGTGCAATCCAGACATAATCTGTTTCAGCTATACAAGAAACCCAGACTATTCAAACGATCCGTTTATCAATCCCGCCCTTCCGTCTGGCATCTATGAAGGTGACGATCTCGACGAAGTCAAAAAATGTTTGGCGCGAGGGAAACTCAATTCAATTTGGGGAAAGGCAATCAAAAGAAACTGTCTGATTGACGATTTAAGCAATACCGATACAAAGAGAATCGATTTTGCAGAAGATTTTCTGCAAATGATACCCATAGTCGATTCAGCCAGATCGGTTTTACAAATAAGTGATGCGCTGTATTATTACAATTGTCAAAACGGACAAAGTGCAACACACAGCTATAAGGAAAAACAGCTTTCAGATTTAACCTTCGTCACCTCAAGCCTAGTGAAAATCGCCGCTCGTTGGGGAGAAGAAACAGAAAGGCTGGCATGGAAAACAAGAACGGAACAGTATCTTTATCTCCTATCGATCAACGAGCTCAGTGACAATAATGAGACCAAAAAACGTAACTTTGTTTCAATTTCAGAGGCCTTATTTAATCCCTCAATTAAAGCTGATGTCCCTTGCAGCACCTACAGACCTGACAGCTATTTACTGTTCCTTGCGGCAAAGAATAAGCACTATTTGTTATCTCGAGTAGTAATACGCTGTTGTGAACAGCTAAAACTATTGATACTGAAAATCTTGAGCTAATCGCCCTGTTGTCATCGCTCATTTTTCCTGGCACCGAGTAGTAAAACCAACCGACTTAGCCTTCGATAATCAAATGTCAGGCAAGCCGGTTGGTCATAAAAGTAATGAAAGAACATTAGGCTATTCTGCTTAACAAGCGTCACAGATTATCGCTTGATAAATGCAGATATGCTCGTCTTTTCGGATTCGTTTAGCCCAAACATCAAAACCAAGAAGAAATAGATAAAGAAATAAATTATTGCTGACACCAAAACCACCACAAGGCCAGATAAAAGGCTTTTAATTAGGTTATAGAGCAGCAGCAAAGCCCCCGTACCGGCAATAACCAAGACGGAAAGTTTGGCAATTTCAAGCCAAAATTTCTTTATGTTCAACCCAAGCTTTTCAGAATAATACCAATTCATACAGAAACCGTTACCTATAACCATAGCGATGGCTGTTGAAACTGCTGCGCCCACTATGCCCATAAGCTTGAGCAATATAATCGTCACGACCACGTTGACAAGCGCAATCGCAAGATACATATACCCCCTATACAGGTAAACATTCGCAACCTGCATTATGGTAAGTCCCAGGTTCTGAATTAAGTCAATGGTAAATGGAACCATTACGATCAAGGCGATATAGAAAGCGTCTATATAGTCCTTACCAGCCCAAATAATGATGAAATCTTTCCCCAGAACAATAAATAAACTAAGAACAAATCCGCAGACGATAAAGGAAATGCGACCGACTTTAATGAAGAGATCCGAAATTTCAGACATATCCTTATTCTGGCAATACAGTTCTGAAACTCGAGGAAGAAAAACTGATGAGGCTGCCGTACCGATTGTCATATAAATCGTGTAGATTTGAGATCCGACAGAATATACCGCAACGGCGGCAGCACCAAAATAATAGCCGACAATTAATTGATCGGTTTTCCAGAAAATCTGGTCAGCAATCGTCACCAATACAATCGCGCCGCTAAAAAATAGCAATCCTTTAGCCAGTTTCATGTCCCAGCCATGATATCTGAAACTAATGTGCAGATTATATTTAGCAAACAAACGCTGACTCACCGCGCACAACACATTTGTAACAAGCACAACTAAACATACGGCTAATGCATTCTTAAAAATTGTCGTAAGTCCATACACTATGAAAGGCTGAGCTATTAGGGCGGCCAATTGCGAGCCCTTCAAAAAAACGAACCTTTCATTAGCAGTTATCGCCGCAACGCTAATAGTGTTGTTCATGATAACAATTGTGTTGATCCCTAATACAACAAGCATTGCGGAACACTCATCAAGCTGTGAGTTTGTAAAACTGGCTGAATATACAAACCGAACAACCACGGCGAGAACGCAACTTATTAGCATCACGAACACAGATAGGACCCAGTACAGACGCCTAGCTATTGCGAGAGTATTCTCCATTAAGTCATTTTTGCCCTCTGCCATATACTTGCAATAAAAACGCCCAACACCGGCAGACAAAATCCCATTAATGGAAACTATATAAGACATGATAGAGCCTATCAATTGATAGAGTCCATATTCGTCTTGTCCAATGTTTTGCAACAACATCGGAACATATACAAAGCCGACTAAAGCCTGAGCCAGTATATAACCATATGTAATTATTATGCCAGTAAGTCTTCTGCTTGCGCTACTTATCAGAATCACCGTTTCACAATTAGTTGCTTCAAATACCATTCAGAAATTAAAGCACTATTTAATCAGAACAACCGATTGCCGAACCTCTCCTTTGTTCGCATTGTTAAAACAGGGTCCGATTAAATTCCCAGGCAGAATTTGATGCCACATTTTATTGTCATGCGGATTATCTCCCCAGAAGAACCCAATATGACAGTCGATTGATCCGTCAGTCTTAAAGAAGATAATATCTCCCTTTTGAGCATAACCACTATTTAGCATATCTTGGACAGTACGGAACTCATACATTTTGCATCCCAAATCTCGAGCATAGCCATACCATCTCCAAGCGTTAATATAGCCGCCACCGCCTGGCCCCCCAGCCCAAGGAGAGTGATTATTATTCTGCGCAATACGATTGACATCGCCACCAACCGCAGCATAAGCATGGGCCACGAAGCCAGTGCAATTCATGCCAGTATAGCCATCCCATCTCGGGGCACCTTTTGGGTAAAGGCAACTATCATAGGAGAAGCCACCGGAATATCTCGTTCCTAAATAATAGCCATCAAATTGATGCGTCGTAAGCCAAGTGACGAGTCCAATACGACTAACCCCCAAAACCGTTGAGCTGCCAAATGGGCTGTAGTAAATCTGAGTCGACTTCGACTGGAGAGTGCCATCAGGAAGCAAGACATCGCAGTAAAGATCGTAATAACCATCTTGCAATCCAAGTGCAGAGGGATTGAAATAAGCGTCATTCACACTGGAAAATTCTTTTAGAACACCCCATTTACTCCAGTCGGACTTGGCCCAAACAAATTTAAACTGAAATTGTCCAGATTTTTCAGCTGCAAGCGTTCCCAAATCAGCTCGAACTCCCCAAGAATTATTGCCATCAGTCGAAATTGCAGTAATCCTCGAGAAATCCCAACAGCTAATGATTGTTCTTTTTGTTTGGACAACTCCATCTGACCCCGAAACGTCACAGATCAATTCATAGTCTCCGGCGTCTTTTGGAGCCCATTGCAAGTGTGAACTTGTGCCCTGTTGAGCAACGCCCCAGTCAGCCCAATTATTCTTATTCCAGACGAACTTATACTGCAAGTAATTAGTATCACCCGAGCATCTAGCATCGATCTCAGTGCTTTCATTAGGCCTGACAAGCGTTGCAGAAGAACTCAGGGACTCGTAATTCCACTTCTCGGAGCCAATCGAGCATTCAGTCTTCGAGGTCATCGTCTGATCGTTGGCCTCATCAATAACATCAACAAAAACGGTGACAGCGCCAGATTTATCGACTCTCCAGTCAATTGAGGATTTACCTCTGCCGGAGTCAATCACACCCCATTCAGCCCAGTTGTTCCGCATCCAAACATATTTGTATGAAATCTGATTATTCTTTCGGATGGTAATCCGAGGTGTAATTGAAAGCGTATCCCCTACGCACAAATTGGATGAATCAGATTTCAAATCTATTGAAGTGAAGTTAGATAGATTTCTCTCCACCCTGACGGGGAACCTCCAGGTCCTCACGTTGCCGGCCGAATCGACGGCGTCGACCAAGATGTTGACGTCGCCGGCGACCTCCGGCACCCAATCGCAGGAGGCCTCGGGCCCGAGCTGGCGGATGGTGCCCCACCTGGACCAGCCGCCCTGCTCCCAGACGAACTTATAGCGGACCGAGCCCGAGTTGCCGGACGCGGTCAGGCCGAGCGAGCAGCGGTCGCCCAGGAGAGGAGACCCGCCATCGGACGCCTTGGCCGAGAGGCCGTCGACGGAGTAGTCCTCTGAAACCGGCGAAGTTGCACTTAAATCATCGGCCCGTGTTGAATCTTCAATCTGTGATGGAGACAGGCCCGCTTCACTCAAACCAAAGCAAGGAGTTACGGCCAAACAGAAATAAAAGAAGAAAAAAGCGACACGGACAGCCTTACTTCTAAAGAAATGCATATAGAACCTCCCCGATAGTTCACTCCAACATAATATTGCTAGCAAGTAACAATTTAAGGCCAAGATTTACCATACAAGTAAGGTCGACTACAACCAGCGCAGTCGACCTAGAGAATTCATATTGATATTAGCCAATTAAAGAAATAATGCGCGCAATATTCTGACCATATGTGTCACCCGGAACAGCCCAGCGGCCGTTTAAATCTTCCAAATATGGCGCAACTCCGAGAAAACCCTTAGACTGAAGGACTTCATATCGAGGATCCACACAAGTGTTATTCAACGCCGCACCAGTAGCATATCCTTTAAGATGCTGGACTTGGGCAAGCAAGCCCTGATATACATCGTCAAATCTAGCGCCTCCCGATTGTTGATTGACGGCGCCCAGTCCGGCGAAATTGCACTGATTCGGCTTTACGGAACCTCCAAATTGCAACCATCCAGTCTCAAGCATAGCCTGAGCAAAAACAACTTCCGGACGAACCCCTTCAGAAACAGCGGCTTCAACAATTAATGAACAAAAATCACGAATAGTAGGTGCTCCCTTTGAAACAAATTCGTCTGAGGGATATGTATGTCCTGTTGATTCATATAAGTTCACCATAGCATCAACTGAAGTCTGCAGACTTCCCATAATTGGAGTACCCTCCACCGTGACCTTGCGGGTCAGGTGCCTCTCGGCGGAGCCGTCGATCACGTCGAGGTAGACGGTGTACTCGCCCGGCTCGGTCGGGGTCCACTCGCAGGAGGAGGAAGCGGAGGGCTGCTGGGCGACGCCCCACTTGGCCCAGCCGCCCTTCTCCCAGACGAACTTGTACTTGAGGCCGGAGGCGTCGCCGGACACCTTGGCCTGCAGCTTGACCGGCTTGCCGCAGCGGGCGTCGCCCGAGACTTCGAGCGACTCAAGAGACCAATTAACAACTTTGTATTTAGAAGTGCTAGTCACATATCCATTGGAGTCAATGACATCAGCATAGATCTCATATTCACCAGCCTGGGGCAGGGTCCAAGAAATCGACGGCGAAGTTAAGTCTTGACCGATTACACCCCAATTGGAATCACTCCAATCAGACCCAGCCCTATGCCAAACAAACTTATATCTAAGGCCATCAGTCTTGCCGCTAACATTTACACCGATTTTTACCGTTGACCCCGCATGTCCCAGTTCTTCCGAGAAGGAAATTCCATTGACGGAGTAGGGATGCGGGAACTGCGCGATGATTGCGGCAGCGTCAGCCTCGCCAAGACGGCGGCAACCATCGTCCGAGAAATAGTTGGCCACATCACCGTAATTCGAGATAAAGCCATGTTCGATAAGAATACCTGGAATTCCCTGCTCGCGAGCGCAGCGGATAACGGCGAACTCGTCGCCTACCTCCATTTGAAATACGCCGCGGTATGTTAGTCCCATAGCAGCAAGGTTGTTCATGACCTTGTTGGCAAGCTCAACAGAGACCTGCGTGTAGTCGGTGCCATTTGCGGTAGGAGCATAAACTTCTGCGCCGTGAGCCCCAGAAGACCCAGAGTTGATGTGAAAGCTAACAAAGGCCTGCGCGCCCTGATCAATGCAGCGCTGTACGCGGTAAAGATAATCATTGCTGGGATAGTAGCCAGACTGCTCGCGCGCAAGAACGATCTTAAAGCCGTAAGCTTCAAGTTTATTTTTGCAGGCTGTCATGATCTTCCAGGTAAGGTCGGCTTCACTCTTGCCATTACCCTGAGCGCCAGAATCCACCCCGCCATGTCCCGCGTCAAGTGCAATAACCCCCACATTACGCGCGGAGCGCTCAGCATAGGTGGAAATGCCATCGGGTGAATCGGCGCATTCCAATGCCTGCTGAATCGACTGGGCTTCAACGGCATTGCCATCGCCGTCCGCATAGTAAACAGAAGTGCCCTCGGAGCTCACGGAGCCATTAATGACCGTAAACGAATAATCCCTGTCAGAAAGATCCACCTCATGCTCAGAGCCATCGCCCTGCAAAGCATAGGTTATCGATGTGAGGAAATATGTATTAGATTCCAACTGCGAACCAAAAATAAAAGCAGCAGAATTATCAGCCGTTGCAGATGCTTCAATAGTCCCCTGAACCCCATTGGCACTTACATAGTTGAGAGTTGCGGAGGCAAGGCTATCGCCGTCATCGGGAGTAGCAAAGGCAACGACCTGATCAGTCCCGCTGGAAAGGCTCGGGTAGGCAAGATATACATACTGGAAAGAAGAATCGACCGGTTCAGCCTGCTGATGGTTCTCAGATACATCAACGCCAAAATCCTCATCAGCCGATTCGTCAACGTTCGTTGCCGGCGATGAATCATCAGCAGCGTCGACATCAACAGAACCCGCATCACGCGAGGCCTCGCCATCATCGTCTGCAGTAGCAGCGTCCACGGCAGCGTCCGCAGACGGGACGTTGCTCGCAGCGTAGGCAGCAGCCACAGGACCCATCAAGGATGAAATGGTCAAAAGACCAGCAAGAGAAAAAGCTGTTGAGGCACGCAATGCCTTTTTCATATTGAATCCCCCGTCACAAATAATGTTACTAAGAGAAGATTATCTTACAATCTCCTCTGCATCGGAAGTCCAGTTATTCGAAGCGCGGGAATTGTTATAAAGGCAGGCAGAAACCTGCTCTTATAAAAAGCAGGTTACGTTCTCAGCAAACTTTTGTTTTTTCGTCCTTCCATGGACACAGTGCTAGCTCTAGTTTTTGAAGCAATTAGCGGCGCCCCAAACAGCGCAAGTGCCAGTAACACGAAAATCCACTGAAGCACGCAATTCGTTTAAGCACGTGACGGACGACGAAAGCGTGTACGCAGCCGCGAAATACAGCAAAAAGCCCCATGTTTCGCTTGTATCAGAGGCGTCTGGGGCTTCATCGAAAGAGTAGCCTGGCTAACGCATTCAAGAAAAATAGAGCGTGGTCTTCATGAATCAAACGCCAGTATGCAACGCTCGCGCGCGTCTTTGAATCTTCTAATGAGCAAGAAGAGGGGGGTCTAGGAAAGACCTAATAGTTCTTGGAATCTGGGAATCGTCGAACTCACCATCTTTAAACAAGAGAATCATATAGCTTCTTATCGTTCTGTCTCGAAAAGATATGAGTGACCAGATGCACATCATGGGCCTTTGAAATACAATCTTCGTCCCTTAAAGATTCAGCAACATAACAACCGCCCCAATCAAAAAACTGAGATAGCCCCGGCTGATAATCAAAGAGGCGGTTGGATTGGCAACACCTATTTGGACGATTCCGGGAGGGACAGCCCCGCCTCCCTGAACTCGACCGGCGACATGTAGCCCAGCGTCGAGTGGATCCTGAAATTGTTGCACCAGTGCACGTAGTCCGAGAGTTTGACCCGGAGCTCGCGCGTCGTGCCGAACGTCTCGCGGTGGACGAGCTCGGCCTTCAGTATCCTGTTGGTCGACTCGTCGACGGCGTTGTCGTAGGGGCAGCCCATGGCCGACAGCGACCTCTCTATGCCGAAGGCCTCGAGCATCAGGTCGATCTCGGCGTTGTCGAACTCGCTGCCGCGGTCCGTGTGGAAGACCTCGATGTCCGAGATCGGGAAGGAGAGCGTCGCGAACGCCGACCTGACCAGCCGGGCGTCCTTTGTGTTCTGGTGGCGAAGCTCCTGCGGTGGTACATTTCATTTTTCAGCGTCGCAAAGAACGACTCTGCGACGGCGTTGTCGTGGCAGTTGCCGGTACGGCTGCAAGAGAGGCGCACATGGTTGCCCCTGGCCCACTCAGCGAGCTTGCGGCTGGTGTACTGCGCCCCCTTGTCCGAGCGGAATATGGCGTTCTCTGCCACGTACCCGCGCGCACGCGCGCTCTCGAGGGCGCTGACGACGATATCGGCGGTCATGCGCTCGGACAGCGACCAGCCCACGAACATGCGGGTGTTCAGGTCGATCACCGTCGACAGGTAGAGCCAGCCCTGGCCGGTGCGCAGGTAGGTGATGTCGCCGACGAGCTTGTAGGTGGGCACCGGGCTCGTGAAGTCCCGCCTGATCAGGTCGGGCCTTGGCTTGGCGTCCCTGTCGGGGACCGTCGTCCTCTTCGACTTGTACGGCGTGCAGCCGCGGATCCCCAGCTCGCGCATGCACTTGCGCACACGGTACAGCGTGATGCCGCGCAGGCCGTCGGGCAGGAAGCACTTCACGAACCGCGCGCCGAAGCGCCTGTCGGACTCGAGCCACACGCGCCGCACGGCGTCGCGCGCCTCGGACCAGTCGTCGACGGGGCAGCCGTTGGAAACCCAGCTGCAGTGGCCCGACCGGCTCACCCCCAGCACCTTGGCCATCATCGCCACCGTGAAGTTGCCCTTCTCCGCCTCCATGAGCCTGTACCTGGCTAGAGTGCCTGCTCTTTGGCGAAGAAGGCCGCGGCTTTTTTTAGGAACGCGTTCTCCGCCTCGAGCTCGCGTATGCGCTTCCTCGCCTCGCGAAGCTCGCGCTCCTCGGCCCTCGGGTCGGGCTCGCCCCCCAACTCGCGCTTGCGCTTGAGCACCCAGTCGTTCACCGTCTTGGGGTTGAGCCCGAGCTCCCCGCAGACCTGGGTTATGGGGCGCCCCGTGGAGATGACGTAGTCGGCTGTCTCCCGCCTGAACTCGTCGGTGTACTTCTTCTGATTGGCGACCATGAGGCAATCCTTCCGTCCATCGGCTTGAATGCAGTCTAGGGCATCGCGGCCACACGATCCCTCCAGCCCGCGTGTCCGAAAAAACGATACAGGTCAGAGGTCGCCCCGCGACGCGGCGCCACGCGACGAAGTGCAACCGCAGGCTGATCGACCGCAGGGAGGCCATGGCCGCCGCCGGCAAGAGGCCGTGCATGGCCAACTGCGCCACGGCGCGCGAGATGGCGTGCTGGGTGTGGGCCATAGCCGGGATGGCGGCGGCGTAGCGCGCCGCCGCCCCCGGACACGGGTTCCGACCCCGGCGCGCGCCGCGCTCGAGGCCGTTGGGAGGCCATCCGAGTCCCTTTTCTGGGCGGCGGGAGACCGCCATGCCCGCATAAAGACTCCGATTTCGCCGCGAGGCCCCCAGCCGTAGCAACGAAATGCGCAGCCGAGAAGGCCACGCGCGGATATTAGAATGCCGAACGTGCGTCGAGCAGACACGCCCTCCAGCGGCGCGGTCGCAGGGTGAAGATAGGTAGGCCCGGCCGTGCGCGGTAGCTCCGCGGGCGGCCGGGCCGGTTTTGCCTCTTGGCAATGTTCAACTCATATTAAAAGGGAGGAGTCGACTGATCGGCCCCTCCCACGGCGTTTCGCCGTTTCTCTCTGCACATATTAGCACACGGAAGGAACGTCACCGCTTGCGCCCGTAGCCATCGATGAACCCCTCAATAAATCCGTATTTCTGCCGGTCACCGCTTCCGACGATCATCATGTACGTATCAACCCCGACAGCGCTCTCGAGCTTCTCGAGCTCCCGCAGGCATTTCCGAAGAAAATCTCTGGAACGCTTCTTCTGATGCGTTAGCAAGGTCAATAGGTAGGCCAGGAGAACGATGAAGTCGATTATGGAATTGATATTCAACCTGTACCCGATAGAAAGATCCTCATCGAGAAGCTCGCCAACCGCGGCCAGGTTTCTGTCGGTCTTGGGATACTTAACCGATTGGCTGAACCTCGAATCAAATACCGCCCCGTTATGGGCGACCGCGTTCCTTAAGGGACGAATCGTCTCGACGATGTTGATGACGATGCCGGGGTTCGCATGTAAGAGACCTAGGTCGCTTGCGATATCGGCGAGGATTTCATCGGGAAGGCTTCTGCATACGCTTGTGAGATCGCCGAGGGTCATCACCTCGAAAATGCTCCAAACGGGCGCGTCATCGTCGCGATCGACATAATGCTTCACGAGATCGTTTTTGTAACTCCGTCTCACGATGTTCTGAAGCTGGCTCTTGAGCTTGAGCTTTCCCCCATCTGCCCGTTCACGACCCTTCCGTTGACATCCCTGCATGTCCGGAGGCCGCGCTTTAAGAAGGTCGCCAGCCCGGGGTCCTCTATGTTCTCAAGTATTCTGGCCAAGACTATGTTTTTAACCGCCGTTTCGATGAACATTATCTCCGGGTAGATTGCAGCCTTGATGGCGGAATCGAACCCGTATATGTCCATGAGTGCATCGAACGAAGGGAGGGGGAGCGCATTTTTGGGCTTTCGGACAAACCGGAAGCCTTTATAGCCATGGAAATAGCCCATGTTTCTCAGCAGTATCTTTCTGTCGCTCCCCCGCAAATCCTCCATACCGTGATTCGTCCTCATGTGCTTCATGAGGGAATTGATGCTCATGCCCTTCTTCATCGAACCTCCCTTGGCCTCCTTCTAGGAAATTATATCCAAGCCCGCCTCGACGGGGCGAGCCTGTCGTTGGCGCCGGCCTATTTGTGTTTGTTAACGTCGTGATTGCGGGTTTGGTCACATCCGATTTTCAGAATTGATCACGATAGTTTTTCGGTTTTGAGCACGGCCACGCCGACCAGACCGCATGCCTTAACGTTGTCGGTGCGTCGTATCGGCAACGAGCAAAGGCAGGAGGGAATGATCGACGTGGACAAGATAGAGGACGCAGGTGGGCTGCAGGGCCATGCTCGAGGCCGAGCTCGCGCACAGGGACGCGACAAAGAGGGCACGGCTGCTCAGGCAGGCGAGGCTCCCCGTGCACAAGTCGGCCGAGGGGTTCGACTGGTCGCACGTGCGGTTCTCCGAGGGCTGGGGCCGCGACGACATGCTTTCGCTGGGCTTCGTCGGCGCCCGCGAGGACCTCGTGTTCTTCGGCAAGACCGGCAGGGGCAAGACCCACATGGCCGTGGCCCTGGCGATGCGCACGGCCGCCGCCATCTGGTCGTCGCCGAACACCGCGCCCCACCGGCTGAACTCCAGGTTCGTGGTGATGACCACCGACTGCCGCTCGTAGGCGTCGGCGAACACCTAGAAGAGCGCGCGCCGTCGGGATCCAGCGGCAGGAAGCCGAGCTCGTCGATGACGAGCAGCCTAGCGCAGCCGATGAGCGCGGCCTCACGGTCAAGGCGCCCCTCGTCGCGGGCGCGCCGCAGCCGCATGACGAGCGATGACGCGGTGAAGAAGCGGGCCTCCATCCTCCGCTCGCACGCCAGCATGCACAGCGCCGAGGCCATGTGCGTCTTGCCGGTGCTGACGTCCCCCACCAGCACGAGGTCCTCGCAGAAACCAGTTTCATGGAGCGTTTCATTGAAAATCCCCCTAATCTAGCAACGGTTTAAAGTCTACTAGATTGGGGGGACGCGAGCCAAG
>ERZ838483.987-NODE-987-length-29509-cov-3.099952_pt1 | contig 29509 bp, 18 predicted proteins | sample MGYA00519939_ERZ838483 | MGnify/ENA primary metagenome ERZ838483 (study PRJEB31850, sample SAMEA3708836) | human gut metagenome | biome: human gut; feature: human-associated habitat; material: faeces | place: China | collected 2014 ... | reverse complement strand
TATTTCTTCCAATATACCGCAAATTTCGTGCGCATCCGATCCTACCCGGACGATCCGCGTCTGAAAATGTCCATCCCATCTTCAGGAACTCCCCGTTTCGGGCTCCGAAATCCGACGACCATCGCTTTAAGTCGCAAGCCGTATTTACGAACCGCCCCTTCCCAGAATCCTGTTCGAGAGGAGGCAATCGAACTTTACCAACCCGGAAAAGACGACCATCGCTCATGTAAGATCGAGCGATCTATCATCGCAAAATCCGATTATGTATCACAATTACCGATCCGATGCCGACCGACCTTCCTCAAAACCACCCAAAGGGAAAGGCGCAAGGTAGGGGCAAGCATTGAATAACGGCCCGCAAAGCTGTGAGCCGCCGCCGAAATCGACAAGAAAAACGATCTTGATACACGAAAGTATAAACTCCAAAAAAATGCAATTATATACTTTTTGGGAGCGTAGTTTTCCAAATCCCCTTCCCGGTAAAAGGATTCAGGGATGGTCAGCATTACAGACGCAGCCACGGACTGCGAACAAGCGTCCCCGGGTTCGATGCTTCAACCGTCGGACAAGGGGTACATGGAAAGACAAAAAATATCCGCACCGTTTCCGGTGCGGATATTTTTCATCGAATCCGAACGGATTAGAACTTCAGACCCTCTTCGAAGAGTTTCTTGAAGTGGATATCCTTCATGGCTTTCTTCGCCATCTTCTCATCCTTCTTCACGGCGCTCTTCAACTGTGCCTCTGCCGTTCTCATATCGCCCTCTTCCGAAGCGATCACGGCACGCAGGTAATCGGCCTCTGCGCTCATATCCTTAGCGATAGCACGCTTTGCAGCCGCATAGTCCTTGTTCATCGTGTTAGCGATAGCGGCATTCATACCGTCGAGCTGCTTGGCAGCGTCGTTGTAGTTACCCTGTGCTGCATTGACCAGGCTCTTCGCCTTTGCATCAGCGCCCTTGGCATACTTCTGAGCCTCTGCCATATTGCCGTTCGCCAAGTTGGCAAGAGCCAGGTTGGTGTTCAGCGCCTCGGAAGCCTCGCCCAACTGAGCGGCCTTCTGGAAGCATTTCAAAGCATCAGCCGTGCGGCCTTCCTCCGTAAGAACGATACCCAGGTTGTTGTAAGCGCGGGCGTCGTTATACTTCTCGGCAGCATAAGCCAATACGATGTTCTTGGTAGCGTTGTCCTGTGCGATCGACTCCGCAACGAAGAGCAGCTCATTCAGGTTGAGCTGATCCAGCTTGCCAGCCTCGACAAGCGCCATCATCTCGGCGTCGGTCTTGCCCTCCAGATCGATGGTGTTCACGATCACCGAACGACGGAGCTGCGGCAGAATGTCTTTCTTCAGCTCGTTGAATACGGAAGACATGTTCTTGATCTCATCCTCGCGCTGCGTCGAAGAGGAGTACATGCTCAAAACTTGGAGAATCAGATCCTTGTCTTTGATGTTCGACTTCGAAACCAGCTCCTTGAAACCTTCCCAGTCCTCACCGTAAGCGGCAACGTCGATATCCAGACCCGAATTTTTCAGCAGTTTCGCAAGAACTTTGTCGCCCGATTCGCTACGCTCCTTCGACAGCGTGTCGTTGAACTTCACGGGACCGTCGGGAGAAGCATAACCCTTCACGGCAACATGCTGGGTAGCACGGTCGTTTTTCAGGTTCTCATCCACATTCGCCTGGAATGCCTCCAGATCGGCGTCTTTCAGCGCTTTCTTGGTTACGTTAGCCTTGTTGATCGCATAGAGGATCTCGGTCTTGTCCACGCTGGTAGTCACGCGTTTGTAGTCGCTCGGCAGAGCTGCCATCGCATCGGCGTAAGCCAGATCCTGCTGCAGGGTATTCACACCCTCGGCAACGACCAGACCGCACTCGCGTACGATTGCGGGGTTAGCCTCGAGCTCCTTGGCCTTCACGACCTTGCCCGTATTGGCATTAACCAGCGTAAACTCGTCGCTACCCGGACATTTAGCCTCGACACGCAACTGGAGTTCGGAAATCTGCATACGCTCATCGTAGGGGAACTCGACATGCATGGTGAACACACCGCCCGTCTTCTTATCAACGACCGTATAGTTCTCTTTCACTTTCGAACCCTGGAAGAATTTCGGAGTACCGGCAACTTCTCCGCCCTCGAATACCATCACCGGAGTAACCTTCACGATAGCTTTGGGGTTGAAGTACTTCACGGGGAACTGTGCCGTAATGTCGGCGGCAACCACACCGTTATTCAGTACCAGCACTTCAGGTGCACACGTCAGCGATACATCATCGCTGTTCTTTGCCATCTTCTTGAAGCAATTACAGCTCGAAAACGTCAAAGCAACGACCACGAGCAGCAAGCTCAATTTCATCAGCTTTTTCATAAACTAATCTTTTAAAAATTAAATGTTAAATCCTTTCTTTTTCTATTTATTGCCTGTTTCGTCCGCTCCGCAACAACTACGGAGTAATGCAAATATAAAAATTATCTACAAAACATCATACAATATTCCGGCCAAAATTTTCGAACAGAACCGAAACCATCTCCGTAGCAGCGACCGGGATCCGCAGAGTTCTACTCCTTGTGCTCAGGACGGCGGCGCGGGCGATCGCCGCGCTCGCGGGGACGGCGCTCCGGCTCCGTCCAGCCTTCGGGCTGCGGAATCAGCACGCGGTGCGACAGCTTGAGCTTGTTGGTCTTGGGATCGATGCCGATGACTTTCACCTCGATCGTATCCCCCTCTTTCAGGCCGGTCTCCTCCATCGTTTCGAAACGCTTGTAGTCGATCTCCGAGATGTGCAGCAGGGCGTCCTTGCCCGGCATGATCTCGACGAACGCACCGAACGGCATGATCGAACGGACTTTGCCGTTATATACATCGCCGACCTCGGGCTGCGCCACGATGCTCTTGATGCGAGACAGGGCTGCATCCATCGCCTCCTTGTCCAGCCCGAAGATGTCCACGACGCCCTTGTTGTCGGTTTCGGTGATGGTAATAGTCGTACCCGTCGTCTTCTGAATATCCTGGATCACCTTGCCGCCGGGACCGATCACGGCACCGATCATATCCTGCGGGATGGTGATCTGTACGATACGCGGCACGAACGGACGGTAATCCGCACGCGGCTCGGCGATACACTCCGTCAGCTTACCCAGAATGTGCATACGGCCCACGCGAGCCTGTTCCAGCGCCTTGGCCAGCACCTCGTACGAAAGGCCATCGACCTTGATATCCATCTGGGTAGCCGTGATACCGTCCTTGGTACCCGTCACCTTGAAGTCCATGTCGCCCAGGTGGTCCTCATCGCCCAGGATGTCGGAAAGCACCGCCCAACGACCGGTAGCGGAATCCGAAATCAGACCCATGGCGATACCCGAAACGGGTTTCTTGAGTTTCACGCCGGCATCCATCAGCGCCAGCGTACCGGCACAAACCGTCGCCATCGACGACGAGCCGTTCGACTCGAGAATATCCGACACCACACGCACGGCATAAGGATTCTCCTCTCCGACCGGAACCATCGGCTTCAGCGCGCGCCATGCCAGGTGGCCATGGCCGATCTCGCGACGGCTCAGGCCGCGGGCGGCTTTGGCCTCGCCCGTCGAGAAAGGCGGGAAATTATAGTGCAACACGAACTGCTCGGTACCCTGTACCAGCACTTCGTCCTTGACCTTCTCGTCCATCTTCGTACCGAGGGTCACCGTGGTCAGCGACTGCGTTTCACCGCGCGTGAAGATCGCCGAACCGTGAGCGGCGGGCAGATAGCCCACCTCGCACCAGATGGGACGGATTTCGTCCGTGCGGCGGCCGTCCAAGCGCTTGCCCTCGTCGAGGATCATGTTGCGCATGGCCTTCTTCTGTACGTCGTCGTGGAAATATTTGTGAATCAGCGGTGCCTTCTCGACCAGCTCCTCTTCCGAGAAACGGGCGGCGAACTCGGCCTCCAGCGCATTGAAGGCATCTTCGCGCTCATGCTTCATCGTACCGCTGGTGGCGATGGCGTAAGCCTTGTCGTAAAGCTCCCGAATGATGGTCTGACGCAGCTCTTCGTCATTCACCTCGTGGCAATAGGTCCGTTTCACGTCCTTGCCCAGCTCCTTCGAAAGCTCGATCTGTACGGCACAATGTTTCTTGATCTCTTCGTGAGCGAACTTGATAGCTCCGAGCATCACCTCCTCGGACACCTCCTTCATCTCGCCCTCGACCATCAGGATATTGTCGATGGTACCGCCGACCATGATGTCCAGATCGGCGTCCTGCATCTGCGAGAAGGCCGGGTTGATGACGTACTGACCGCCGATACGGGCCACACGCACCTCCGAAATCGGACCGCCGAACGGGATGTCCGAAACGGCCAGTGCAGCCGATGCGGCCAGTCCGGCCAGAGCATCGGGCTGAATATCTTTGTCCGCCGAAATCAGGTTTACGGTCACATATACCTCGGCGTGATAGTCCGACGGAAACAGGGGACGCAGCGCACGGTCGATCAGACGGGCTACGAGGATCTCGCTGTCGTTAGCCTTGCCCTCACGCTTCATGAAACCGCCGGGATAGCGACCGCAAGCGGCATATTTCTCCTTATACTCCACCTGGAGCGGCATAAAATCAGTGTCGGGTTTCGCGTCCTTGGCGGCTACCACCGTTCCCAGGAGCATCGTATCTCCCATCTTCACCACGACGGAGCCGTCGGCCTGCTTGGCCAGTTTGCCCGTTTCGATCATGATTTCGCGGCCGTCTGCCAGTGTGATCGTCTTCCGGACTGCATTGTACAACTTCTTTTCTTCCATAGATATTTTTACGTCAAAATGTATGTTCCAAATTACAAATGGGGCTGCCAAAAGAAACTTTGGCCAACCCCATTTTTCTGCCTCCGGGACTATTTACGGAGATTGAGCGTCTTGATGATTGCTCGGTAGCGCTCGATATCGACCTCTTTCAAATACTCCAGCAACTGGCGGCGCTTGCCGACCAGACGCAGCAACGCACGCTGTGTACCGAAGTCGTGTTTGTTGCTACGAAGGTGTTCCGTAAGGTGGTTGATACGGAACGAGAACAGCGCGATCTGGCTCTCGGGAGAACCCGTGTCGGTGTTGGACTTTCCGTACTTACCGAAAAGCTCCTGCTTTTTTTCAGCTGATAAATAACCCATTTTCAAAAGTTTATTTAGTTCCACTCTACGACGCATTCCCCTTACCGTGAATAACGCCAGAGCGTGGCGCAAAGGTACGAACTTAATTCACAATAACCAACTTAAACGAATACAATTTTTTAGCTGAAGAGCCCTCTTTTTTTGCAAACCGGAGCGAAAAACACTATTTTTGCCAAAAAAGAAGACACATAGAACATGAAAAAGATCGCCCTGCTGCTCTACACCGTTATCGTTCTGGTCCTTGCAGCGAACTGCGACCGCCGCGCAGAGTACCTTACGGCAAGCGGCGCGATGCTGGGTACGACTTTCCAGGCAACGGGCGACATCACGGACTGCACCGCACAGGAACTCTACCGGGCCATTATGCAAATCGACGCCGAAGCCAAGGCTTCGATGTCGATTTTCGACTCCACCTCCCTGCTGAGCCGCATCAACCGGGGAGAGACCGACTCGCTCGACGAACATATCATCTACAACCTCCGTCTGGCCGAACGGTTCAGCCGCTTGAGCGAAGGCCACTACGACGTGACGGTCAAGCCGCTGGTCGATGCCTGGGGATTCGCCGGGCACGAGGCGGAACGCACCCCGAACCTCGATTCGCTCCTGCAATTCGTAGGTTACCGGCGCGTCCATATCCGGGACGGCAGGCTCGTGAAGGACGATCCCCGCGTACAGCTCGATTTCAACTCGATCGCCAAGGGCTATACGGTCGATCTGGTCGCGGCCCTCATGGAGCGCTGCGGCGCGAAGAACTATCTGGTGGAGATCGGCGGCGAATGCCGCTGCCAGGGTGTCAGCAGCAAAGGCATTCCCTGGCGGATCGGCATAGAAACTCCCTTCGACGGCAATATGTCCGACGGCGCCTATCTCACCGGACGTATCCGCATGAGCGAAGGAGGCCTGGCCACTTCGGGCAACTACCGCCGCTTCTACCGCGACGCCGCAGGCAATAAGATATCCCACACGATCGACCCGACAACGGGCCGCAGCGTCACGTCACGATTGCTTTCCGCCACCGTGGTCGCGGACAACTGCGCCGAAGCCGACGCCATGGCGACCATGTATTTGAGCCTGGGCGCGAACAAGGCCATCGCCCTCTCCCGGAAAATTCCCGACGCGAAGGTCTATTTTATCCTCGACGACGGGAAAGACGGCTACGAAATTTACTGCTCGCCGGCGATGCAAGAAATGATGATTCCAGAATAATCCCATTGCGTACGAATGAAACAAGTTCTATTTCTCTATAACCCCCAGTCGGGAAAAGGAAAAATCGAAAAAGATTCCCAAGCCATCGGCGAAATGTTCCGGCAGGCCGGCTACTCGATCGTAGACGGCCCGATCGATTTCAGCCGCAACCCTTTCAATGGACACGAAACGGTCGATCTGGTGGTCGTGGCGGGCGGCGACGGCACGGTCAATTACGTGGTCAATCGGATGAAGGAGAAGCACCTCGACCTGCTGCTGGGCATCATCCCGGCAGGTACGGCCAACGACTTCGCCGGAGCGCTCGGCATGGAGAAAAACCCGGTCAAGGCGGCGGCGCAACTCCTCGGCGGCACGGAAGAGCGGGTCGATTGCGGACGCGTGAACGACCACTATTTCGTTAATATCTTCAGTTTCGGCATCTTCACCACCACGTCCCAGCGCACGCCGGACAAACGCAAGCACCAGATCGGCAAGCTGGCCTACCTGATCGAGGGCGTGAAGGAGTTCCGCTCGGTACACGGCATTCCGCTGCAAATTCTCGCCGACGGCAAAGCCTTCGACCTCGAATCGCTCATGGCCTTGATATTCAACGGAGAAACGGCCGGAGGATTCCACCTTGCCCCCCGCTCGAGCATTAAGGACGGTATGTTCGACTGTCTGTTGCTGCAAAGGCGCAACATGCTCTTCTCGGTCGTATCGATGCTCCGTCACCTGCTGGGCGGTCGGCCCTCGCAGGTAAAACATTTCCGAGCCCGCACGCTCGACATCACCTCGCCGATCAACGAACCTACCGACGTGGACGGACAGAAGGGGGCCGATTTCCCGCTGCACATCGAATGTCTGCACAACGAGCTCCGCGTCGTCTGCCCGCTGTCGGAGGCACCCCGCCGGGGCCGGTTCGCCTATTTCAAGAATCTGATCAGCAAACTGGCATGGTGGCGGACGAGATAACCCTGCAAAAAGTTTCGATCTCCCGCATCAAGCAGGAGATGCGGGACGTTTATTACCTGTCGGACGACCTGGTGATCGCTTCGTTCGACATCCACCGCGATACGCTGGGCAACTACCCCGCCCTGATCGACGGCTTCTCGGCGATCATCATGGCCAGCGGTTCGGCCGTCGTAGCGATCGATACGGAAGAGTACGAAGTCGTGCCCGACACGATCGTCTTCTTCAGCCCCGACCGCGTGATCCGCACGGTGGCCAGCACCAGCGATGCGGCGGCCTATTTCGTCGCCTGTTCCAAATCGTTCATCAACGAGATCCAGATAGACCTTTCGGCCTCGCTGCCCGTCTATATGCGTTTCGGCAAACAGCCCTGCCTGCGGGTGACACCCCAGGACACGCACGAGATCCGACAGGTGTTCCAACTCATCAAGACGATTCTTGCCAGCGACAAGGAACATTACAGACAGGAGATCATCCGCTGCCTGTTCACCGCAGTCTTCTACATCATCACCGAGCTGAACATGCGCGAGCAGAAAAACACGGTCAAGTTGGGGCGCGGCGAGGTGATCTTCGAAGAGTTCATGGAATTAGTCCGGCAATACAGCAAACAGGAGAGGAACGTCCGGTTCTATGCCCGCCGCCTCAACATCACCCCCAAATACCTTTCGACCGTTTCCAAGGACGTGAGCGGCAAAACCGCCGCCCGGTGGATCGACGAAGCGGTGATCCTCGAGGCAAAAAGCCTGCTGCGCTATTCGGGCATGAGCATCCAGGAGATCGCCTATCACCTCAACTTCTCGACCCAGTCGTTCTTCGGCAAATATTTCAAACAACACACGGGCTACAGCCCGTCGCGGTTCAAGCGCAAGGGCAGCTGACGGACCGAGGCATCCCGGAATAAAAAAGGGACGTGTCAAATCGAGAAATTCGGCGCATCCCTTTTCAGGTATGTAAAAACAGGTAAAATACAAGGCATCGAGGTTCACGGCGAAGAGTGTGTACCGACGCACATGATCGAGCCGTGACACCGATAATAACGAAGCAGTTTGCCTGTTATGACGCACCGCCTTTTTCGACCGAAAGATTATCGCACCCCGGCTTTCTCCCGATCGGAACCCTTTTTCCTCGGCGACGGTTTGGTCTTGCGGACCGGCGGCTTCCGGTCGAACGCCTTCTCCACTTCGATCTCGAAATCCGAAAGCACGTTCATATAGTTGATAAAGGCATCGTAGGACGATTCGTAAGGATTGAAATAGGCATGTACGTCCCCGTCCGACAACCACTTGGTCGCCATATAATAGAAATGATCCGAAGCCTGCATGAAGTTCCACACGTGGTCGAAATCGGGATCCTTCAGCCGGGCGATCTTATCCCGCAGGGCATACAGTTTTCCGAAAGCTTCGTTCTGCAATTCGTTGCCCAGCCACGCCGTGATGTCACGTTCCTCGTCCGCCCAAGACATCACGTGCGGACAATGGAGTACGGCGACGGGCTGGTATTTCGCAGCGGCTTCGCTCACCGTAGCGAACTCCAACCCCTCCCGCTTCAGAACAGCCGGAACGAGCGCCTTCATAAAGTCGAAAATACCCGTATCGGCACGCTGGTGCTCGCCGAAGGTTTCGTAATCCATGAAGAGATTGACCACATCCCCCTCCAGCTCGTCCGAAGCGAGCCACCCCGTGTATTTTTCCGCCGTGAGAGGCCATTGGTCCCACCCTCGGTTGGAGAAACGGAACGCGATGTCGTCCGAGAGCTTGTAATTGCGCAGCAACAGCCTCAAGCGCTGGTCGAGCGCATTGGCATAAACATAGCCGGGCGACTTCCATCCCAGTACGTGTCGGGCTCCCTCGGCCAACATGGTCTTGAAACCCATCTCGGCCACATCGGAGCCGATCCGGTCGGAATAGATCAGTTCGGTATTGCGAAAGGCGGTCGGCGCAACGCCGAACTCCTTTTTCATCAGTTCGGTATGGAGCGCAACCTGCTGCATGAAATCCTCCTTCGACGAAAGCGAAGCCAGCGAATGGGAGTAAGTTTCGGCCAGGAACTCCACGCAGCCCGTCCGGGCCAGGCGGCGGAACGAATCGAGCACCTCGGGCGCATACGCCCGCATCTGTTCGACGGCCAGCCCCGTCAGCGAAAAGGTACAGCGGAAACGCCCCTCGCTCTGCCGGATCAGATTGAACAGCAAGGCATTCATCGGCAGATAGCACTCACGCGCGACCTTCTGCATGATCGAGCGATTGGTCAGGTCGTCCAGGTAGTTGTGGTCACGGCCCATATCGAAGAAACGGTAACGCTTCAGCCGCCAGGGCTGGTGTACCTGAAAATAGAAACAAATCGTTTTCATACTCCGCAAATATTTTAATTGTTCGCCTCCGCGACGACAGTTTCGTAAACCGTCTTGATCTTCGCTGCGGCATTGGTCCATTTGAGTCCGGTCACCTCTTCCAGCCCTTTCGAAGCGAACATCCTACCCAGAGCCGGATAAGTAAGAAGCCCGTAAATGGCATCGGCCAGAGCATCCACGTCCCAGTAATTCACTTTAATGGCGTAATCCAGCACCTCCGCCACACCGCTTTGCCGCGAGATAATCACGGGAACGCCCGAACGCATGGCCTCGAGCGGCGAAATACCGAACGGCTCCGACACCGAAGGCATGACATAGACATCCGACAGACGGAACATCCGCTGCACCTCCCCGCCCTTGAGGAACCCCGTGAAATGGAAGCGGTCGGCGATCCCCAACTGGGCCACGCGCCGCACCACATGGTTCATCAGATCGCCCGAGCCGGCCATGACGAAACGCACATCCGAAACCCGTTGCAGCACCTTGGCCGCAGCCTCGACGAAATAATCGGGACCTTTCTGGTAGGTGATGCGTCCCAGGAAGGTGACGACCTTATCCTTGACCGCCCGCTCCGGCGCAGCCTCCTCCGACTCGCCGAAACGCACGGCGTTATGCACTGTCACGACCTTCTCGGCCGGAATGCCGTACTTGCCGATGACGATGCGGCGCGTCAGCTCCGACACCGCGATCACCCGGTCGGCAGCCTGCATACCCGCCTTTTCGATGGCATAGACCCGACGGTTGATATTCTCGCCGCTGCGGTCGAACTCCGTGGCGTGCATGTGCACCACCAGCGGCTTACCCGAAACCCGCTTGGCCGCAATTCCGGCGAAATAGGTCAGCCAGTCGTGGGCATGGATCACGTCGAACTGCCCTTCGAGGTCTTTGGCCACCTGCGCCGCCACCATTGCATACCGGGCGACCTCCTCCATCAGGTTGGCGCCGTATTTTCCGGAGAAGGTGTAGCGCTGTTTCCATACGTCGGTCCACTCGTGTGTCCGGCCGCTGCGAACGAACTCGTCGTGGTAGGCGGCATACTCCTCCGGAGAGATGTAGGGCAACATGTTCGAATCGATGTGGATGAACGAAACCTTCTCGAGCAGCTCTTCGGAAAACTCATGATCGCGCGTACCGATCGTTTCCACGTCGCTCGCATTCACCACGCGGACGAAGCGCTGGTCCTCGTCGCCATAGGCACGCGGCATGACGAAAACGACCTCCACACCGTTGCGTGCAAGACCGCGCGTCATACCGTAGCAGGCCGTACCCAGCCCGCCGGCGATATGGGGAGGAAACTCCCAACCGAACATCAACACTCTCATTTGTATTCTATTTTTTTATTCTAACAATTATATCTTTCCATGTACCCTTATCCGACGGTCGCAGCATCGAATCCGAGGAGTGCTTATTCGCGGCCCGAAACCGTGTCCGCCATGCACCCTTCCCCTAAATCCGCTTCTCGGAGGGAATTTGGGACACTGCGCCCCCGAAAAGGTACACTCAAAGTATATAATCACGTTTCATTTCGTAACTTATTCGACTTCGCGAAACACCGGTCGCCCCTCCCGGCAACCTCCACCCCGGCCTGCCCGGGCCGACAGAAAAAATTTCGGACACCTTACGCGGCGGCAAGTTCTTTTCCTTCGCATCCTTTAGCGCTTTTTCCGAAGACCCGGCAACAACCCGTGTCCCCGGCGACGACGCCAGCGTTCGGTCGTTTCACGGATCATCAACACCGCCCCGACACTCCACGCCTGCGACACGGCGCCCCAAGGCGCATGCGGAGGATCGCCGTCGAATAGCTCGTTGATCGATCCGATACCGTAACTCTGAATCTCCTCGCCGAAACGGGCGAGCAGCTCCTCCGCCCGAGGCAGAAACTCACGGCCACCGAGGTCGAACGAAGCCTTGACATAAAACCAAAGCGGCCAAACCCATACGGAGCCGTTCATCGAAGCCTCCGCACGAACGGCTTCATCGCCCTCGCAGCGGTTCTTATAGCGAGGATTGCGGGGCGAAAGCGAACGCAGCCCTTTGGGTGTCAGCAAATGCTGCCCCACGATCCGAAGCACCGAAGCCTGCTGCTCCTCATCGAGCATCTTGTAATCCAAACCGCACGCCACCACCATATTCGGACGAATCCACCGATTCGGCCCTTCAGGACCTACGAAATCGGCCAGATACCCGTCGTCGCCGCTCCAGAACATCTCCCGAAAAGCGTTCCGAATCCGCTCGGGCCACGCTTTCCACTCGCCGACGAACTCCTCCTCGCCGAAACGGGAAGCCAGCTCAAGGGCATAACACACGGCGTTGTACCAAAGTGCGTTGATTTCGACCGGATACCCGTCCCGCGACACGACGGGGACACCACCCGCCAGCGCATTCATCCAGGTGAGGGCTTTGTCGGGCGCCGAGGCCCACACCAAACCGTTATCGTGCACGGCCACGCCGCCGACGCCCCGGCGATAAGCCGCCAGCAGCTCTTTCATCACGATACCGTAGCGCTTCCATATCTCCTCCTCACCCAGCGTCCGCTGCAACTGCTGAAGCACCCAGAAAAACCAAAGCGGAGCATCCGCAGCCTCGGCAGCCGAGAAAGAACCCGTAAACATACCGTCCCGGCGTCCGCGCACGACCGTATCGAGCACATCCAGGCAATCCTCCGTGCGTCCCTGCTCCAGCGCGATGCCGGGCAGCGCTACGAGCGTCTGACGTCCGATCTGCCCATACCAGGGATACCCGGCCAGCACCTCGGCCCGCCCGTCCCGGCGGCGGACGACGAACTGCCGGGCAGAGTGGCGCAGGCAGCTCAGAAAATCGACCTTGCGGCTGCGGGCGCTCAGAGCCTCCGCAAACATTCCGCCGATGGCCGCAGGATCGGGAATGGCTTCGACGGACGCAGAGAAAATCACGCTTTGCCGCCGACCGAGACTGAGTTCGAAATAACCCGTCGTAAGCAGATCCTCATCTCCCTCGTATCCTCGCTCGATCTCTCTGGCGTATTCGAAATTATAGTACCAGTCGGGAGCCGGCACGAACTCCGCATCCCGACAATCGGTTTGCAGGTACAGCCAGGGAAAATCGGAATACAACCGACACTTCACCCCGCCCGGAATCGGCCGGGAACGTCCGTCGGCCTCCATATTGGCATGCGTGAGCGCATGTTTGTCCCGGAAGGCGAAGAAAGGCCGGAGCCTAAGCCGGACATCGGACGGCGCCTCCAGCAGCGTATAGCGGATCATCAACTGCGTGCGGTTGTGTATCCAGAGCAGCTCTTTCCGCAACACGATGCTTCCCACGCGGTAGGTGATCGTCGGTGTCGGCGTATATTCGAAATCGGTGATGTACTTATGCCCCCGAGGTTCATAGGTTCCCGGGAAACGGTGCAGCGCCAGGTTGAAGGATTGCCCGTCGTGCACGACGGTTTCATCCACCGACGAGAGCAGCACGTAAGCGCGGTCGCTGTCGTCGATGGGTGCCACCATCAGGCCATGATACTTGCGCGTGTTGCAGCAAACGATGGTCGTGCTCATATAGCCGCCTCTGCGATCCGTAGCCAGCATTTCGCGCTGCAACGAATACTCCAGATTTCCCAGTTCCTTCTTATCAAATGTAAGTACCGACATAACTGTTTGTTCTTTATGTTCATTTCCGACAGAGCGGAACGGCAAAATCAGCCCGTACTCCTGCCGGACCCGTCGAATCGTTTATTTCGTTTTCTCCGCCGACCGGATCAGAAAAAGTTCCGGTCCGCTTGAACGATCTTTTCTGAAAGATACTCTTTTTTTCGCAGACCATCAAGTCCAAACCGTGCGAAAAATCAAAAATTATCAGAAAACGACCTTTTTTTCAACAATCATTTCATGCCCACTTCACCAATGCGAAATCCATACGATGCGGCAACATCGGATTCTGCGGGAAAATGCGCAGCGCCATATCGAACATCCCGGCCTGTTCGGGAACATAGTCCAAGGCGAAAGTCACCTGGCTGCCCGAAACCTGCACCTGGCTGAGCGGCACGGTACGGATGACCTCCACGACCCGGTCCGGCTCCACGGGACGGGCCACGACCAGTTCGGCCCCCACGTCCTCCGGAGCGAGTCCGGCCAGGTCGAGCGTAAGCTCGAAATGGTAACTGCGTCCTATGAAGATCGGCTTGTCGCCGACCCGGGCACGCTGCACGTCCACGATCTTCACGGCAGGCCACGCAGCCAGCACCTTGTGCTTCCAGGCGACGATCTCGCGCGCAACGGCGAAGTCGTTCTCCGACAGTTCCCGCTTGCGGGCCGCCAGCCGGTTGTAGAAACGCACCTCATAGTCGCGCAGCATCCGGTTGGTCGTGAAGTTCGAAGCGATTTCGGCAATACATTTTTTCACCGAAGCCATCCACGCACGGGGAATACCGTCGGCATCCCGGTCGTAGTATTTCGGCACGATCTCCTCTTCGATCGTATTGTAAATCATCTCGGCGTCGAGTTCGTTCTGATACTGCGGATCGGAAAAGACCGTCTCCATCGGCAGTGCCCAACCGGCACCCTCCTTGTATCCTTCGACCCACCAGCCGTCGAGCACCGAAAACTGCAGCACGCCGTTCATCACGCACTTTTCACCCGACGTACCCGACGCCTCGAGCGGACGAGTCGGGGTATTGAGCCACACGTCCACCCCCTGCACCAGACGACGCGCCAGCTCCATATCGTAATTCTGCAGGAAGATGATCTTGCCGGAGAACTGCGGCATGGCTGCGACTTCGATGATTCGCTTGATCAGATCCTGCCCCGGCTTGTCATTGGGATGCGCCTTGCCCGCGAAGATAAACTGCACGGGACGCTCCTTGTTATTGACAATGGCCGCCAGGCGATCCAAATCGGTGAAGAGCAGCAACGCTCGTTTGTAAGTGGCGAACCGGCGTGCGAAACCGATCTTCAGCACGTCGGGCTTGATCCCTTCGAGTACCTGCATGACCTGATGGGGCGAATCCATGCGCACATGGCTGGGATCGCAATAGCGACGGCGGATCATGCGGACGAGTTTCTCCTTGAGCACCAGACGTTCCCGCCACAGGTCTTCGTCCGGGATGTCGTACACCTTCTTCCACTCGGAAATACGATATTCGTGCCCCTCGAACCCTTCGGGAAAATAGCGGGCATACAGACGACGCAGGCGCGTCGCCGTCCAGGTCGGGAAGTGCACACCGTTGGTCACGTAACCGATATGCAGCTCGTTTTTGAAGTAGCCCGGCCATAAATTCCCCAAAATCTCTTTGGAAACCTCGCCGTGCAGCCACGACACCCCATTGACCTCCTGCGAAAGGTTGCAGGCGAGCACCGACATCGAGAATTTCTCGTTCGGATCCTCCGGATCGACACGTCCCAGACCGATGAACTGCGCCCAGCCGATCCCCAGTTCCTCGGGATAATGAGACAGATACTGCCGGATCATCGCCTCGGGAAAGGCATCGTGTCCCGCAGGAACGGGTGTATGGGTCGTAAACAGCGACGAAGAGCGGACAATCTCCAGCGCTTCGGAGAAAGTCAGGCGGCGGCGCAGCACCAAATTGCGGATACGTTCCAGGCCGAGGAACGCCGCATGTCCTTCGTTGCAATGGGAAATATCCTGCGCAATATGCAGCGACTGAAGCGCCCGCACCCCGCCGATACCCAGCAGAATTTCCTGTTTGAGACGGTTTTCCCAGTCTCCGCCGTACAGGTAGTGAGTCACCCGACGATCCTCCTCGAGGTTGGCCTCGTAGTCGGCGTCGAGCAGATACAAATCGGTACGTCCCACCCGGCAGAGCCAAATGCGGGCCGTCAGCGTACGCCCCGGCAACGGAATCGTCACAGTCGCCCAGTTACCCACCGCATCGCGTACAGGCTCGATCGGCAGCTTCGAAAAATTCTGGGCCTCGTAAGTCGCCTCCTGCGCTCCTTGAGCGGAAAGCTTCTGGGTAAAATAACCGTACCGGTAAAGCAGTCCGACCGCGACCATCGGCACGTTCTTGTCCGACGCCTCCTTGAGGTAATCGCCGGCCAGAATTCCCAACCCGCCCGAGTAGATTTTCAGCGAAGCGTGCAGGCCGTACTCCATCGAGAAATAGGCGATTTTCGGCGTCGCCGGATCGGGTTTCTCGGACATGTAGCTCCTGAACTGCGCATATACCGCATCGAGCAGCACCAGAAACCGTTCGTCCCGCTCCAACTCCTTCAGACGATTCACACTGAGCAAGTCGAGAAAAGCGATCGGATTACGCTCGCTCCGGTTCCAAAGGTCGGGATCTATCTCTTCGAACAGATCTCTGGCTCCGGGATTCCAGCACCACCAAAGGTTATGAGCCAATTCCTCGAGAGGGCGGAGCCGATCGGGCAGATTCTTCTCCACCATCGTCCGGCTCCAGTCGGGACGTTCGGGACGGAGCACCTGATACACCAATTTAACCTGCTGCTCTGGCAACTGCGCCGTATCCGCAGCCGCATGGTTCATCCGCACATCGGCATTGTCGATCGCCTGGGCATAGGCCTCCTCATACGCCTTGAACAGCCGGCTCCAAAGCGCCTCTTTCGACAACTCGCCCGCAGCACGACGCATCTCCTCCACACGAGCGGCTTCCAACTGCGAAAACCGCAGCACGGCGTCGGCCAGCGCAGAGGCCACCTCGTCGTCGTTGCCGTCCTCGCGGCAGAGCACCGCTACGCCGGGATGCTCCTCCCGCCGGTCAATCCAAAGACCGAACCCGGCCAGCGTCGTGGTGACGGTCGGCACGGAAAAGGCGATCGACTCGAGCGGAGTATAGCCCCACGGCTCGTAATAGGAGGGAAACAGCGTCAAATCCATGCCCACGAGCAACTCGTAATAGCTCTTGTCGAAAATACCGTCCCGGTCATCCAAATACGAAGGTACGAAAATCACATGCACTTTGGACGCGGGATCGGCCAAAGGGCTGCCGTCGATCGCCCGCACGATCGGGTCCCACTGCATATTCTCCAGATAATGGGTCGCCCAGGGCCATTGCGAGCCGTCGATCGGCTGCGAGGGATCCTGCAGGTGTTTCTGCAAGTCGGCGCGGGCCCCCCGGTTGGCGGCCGGCACCATGACGTACAACACGACTTCACGCTCCAGACGCTCCAAACCGGCCAGCCGCTTCATACCCTCCAGCAGCACATCCAGCCCCTTATTGCGGAATTCGTATCGGCCGCTCGTGCCGACGATCAGCGGATTATCCTGCAACTTGCGGCCCAGGCAAGCCTCCGCCACAGCGATCAGAGCCGCACGAGCCTCTTCACGTTTGATCCGATAGTCGTCGTCCTGCCAAACGAAATCGTCCTCAAAACCGTTGGGCGTCACGACATCTACCTCGTGCCCCAGCAAATAGCGACATTCGGTAGCCGTAATTCCGCTCACGGTCAGGAAAGCGTCGCTGTTGGCCGCCGCCTTCTTCTCGATCGAATGCTTGGCCGTCACGCCGAAACGACGGGCCAGGTCGTCCGCATTGTACGTAGTCAGATCCCTATAAAGCGGCATTCCGTTTCCGGCGATGCTGCGTCCCAGTACGGTAGCGTGCGTAGTGAACAACGTGGCCACGTAAGGCGACTCCCGACGCAGATAAAGTCCTCCGGCGGCGGTCATCCACTCGTGGAAATGAGCCGCGACCCGGTCGGCGGACTTACAGAAAGTTTCGACGTAGGAAGCTACGACCAGTCCGGCGGCATAGCCGAACAACACCGGCTCGATGTAATCCCACTGGCCCGAAATCGAATCCACACGGTAGCTCTCCCAAAGGAACTTCAAGATGTCGTCCTTGCGGGGAATCAGCGAGGAGAAATCGACCAGGATCACCTGCGGCCGCCCGACGATGCGCCAACGGCCCACTCGGACACGGATCCCCTTTTCATACAGGGTCTGCCGCCACCCCTTGAGCAGCGCCGGGTCCTCCTCGAACTCCCGGTCAGCCCCCTGCCCCAGATCGGGACCGATCGTAAAATAGCGATCGCCGTACTTTCCGCATACGGTCCGGGCCTTGGTCGCTATCACGGTGTTGATACCGCCCACTTTATTGCATACCTCCCAACTGATCTCGAAGAGAAAGTCGGGTTTCAGTTTCATATCGTTCATATTTCAAAGGTTTGATTATTCAACAATCAGTCGTCCGCCTCGAACAACGCGCCGATCACGGCATCCGACACCAGAAACTTCTCCGCCGGAATCGCCAGTCGGCCGGCCGCGAAACACAGCTCTCCGATCCCCATGAAAGGCTCCGCCTGCCGCAGCAGCCGCTCCGCCCGCTCTTTTCCGAAACAGGTTTCGACCGTCGCCAACTCGAGTCCCTCGGCCGTGCGCAGGCGGGTCATCAGATACTCGTTGTAGCGATCCCGCTCCGTAAGCCGCTCCTGTTCGTAAATCGCCTCCGTTCCGGCACCGGCCAGGTAGCCGTCGATCGACGCAGCGGCCCAGCGGCGCGACTTCCCGTTGAAGGAGTGGGCTGCAGGCCCGATGCCCAAATACTCGTCGCCCGACCAATAGGCGGCATTGTGACGGGCCCGGCAACCGGGCAGCGCATAATTCGACACTTCGTAATGCTCGAATCCAGCCCCGGTCAGCGTTCGGTGCACCTCCAGGTATTCGCGTTCGCTCACCTGTTCGTCCACCTCGGAGAACCGCCCGCGCTCCAGGCGACGCCCGAAGGCCGTATTTTTCTCTACTGTCAAATGGTATGCCGAAATATGCTGCACGCCGAGCGCCAGAGCCTGTTCGAGGTTACGTTGCAACACTTTCCCGCCGAAACCCGGAACGCCGAAGATCAGGTCGATCGTCAGATTCGCAAAACCCGCAGCCTGTGCCCTCCGCACAGCCTCGACAGCCTGCGCACCGGTATGGCGCCGGTTCATCAGCCGCAGCTCGTCGTCGTCGAAAGACTGCACGCCCACGCTCAACCGGTTCGCACCCGTACGGGCCAGCGCCTCCAGCCACTCTTCGGTCATATCGTCGGGATTGGCCTCGACGGTAAACTCCTCCACACCGCTGCAATCCAGCAGCGTCGCCGCCCGGTCCGCCAGTCCCTGCAACCGGGCGGGATCGCAGAGCGACGGGGTCCCGCCGCCGAAATAGACGGTGCGGATCCGACGGTCGGCGAGCCAATCGACGGCTCCGTCCAATTCGCGCCCCATCGCATCCAGCACGGAATCGACACGCCCCACCTCGGCGCTTTTGAAAAAGTCGCAATAGGCGCAAATCCTGCGGCAAAAAGGAATATGGAAATAAAGTCCGGCCATGTGACTAACGAATGAAAACCGAACGCCAGGCGGATCTACTTCAACGCAGCCCGCACGCATCCTATATTGTTACAAATATAACAAAATATAAGACGCATTATTTCTCTGTAACAGAAATTTCACACAATAGAATAATAAAAACGGAACGAAAAACCCGATGATCGAAACAACGGACAAAAGAGGAAATACAACTCCCTGTAAATACCGGCGGAGGAACCCCGAAAGGTTCCTCCGCCGCAAAATCCGCGCAATCCGGCTATCTGGCCTGCAAAACAGCCCGCAGTTCGCCGTCGGTAAGAAGCATCAGCATATCGCCGTCCACTTCATAATGAGTCGCTCCCGACAAAACGTCGCCGAAAGCCTGCTCCCGATCCAAATCGGGGCAGAACATCCGGGTCGAAGCCATGTTCTGACCGACGGTCAGACCGCCTGTTTCCGTGGTTTGGTAGGAACCCATAAACCGGTTGCAGGCTCCGAGCCCCGAAAGACGTCCGTCCTCACCGAAAACGACGGTAAAGAGGTCGCCTTCCACCGGTACGGCACGACCGTTGAGCTGCACAAGCTGCCATTCGGTGCCGACAAAAGGTTTGCCGTCGCCTTTCCGATGTTTACGGCAGGGACAACAGGAGGCTACGAGCATCACGAGGGCGGCGAGTGCCGCCAGTTTCATAAAACGTGTCATAAGCTATCGATTTTGAATCTTTATCCAGCAAAATATGTGCAAACATAACCAAAATAATCGTAACTTTGTACTCCGCCACGGTTCCCGAAGATAAAAACGGCCCGGTCGCAGGAAAATAGAACTTAAAATCGAACATTCATGCGAAACGGGGCGAAAAACGGGGTTGCCGACATACCCTGCGACCGAAAAAGCACGCACCCTATTTCCGATCAAACGAGAACCGGGTACAACGAAAAAGAAAATTCAACCATAAATTTTAACGAATCAAAATAATACGACACTATGAAAACCATTATCGCATCTCCCAAAGCCCCCAAAGCGGTGGGCCCCTATTCGCAGGCAGTAAAGTGCGGCGACACGCTCTACATTTCGGGACAGCTCCCGATCGACGGCGCCACCGGCGCGATGCCCGAAAGCATCGAAGACCAGACGCGCCAGTCGCTCACCAATCTGGGGCACATCCTCGAAGAGGCGGGTTATTCCCACGCCGATATCGTGAAAACGACGGTCCTGCTCACCGACATCGCCGATTTCGCCGCGATGAACGCCGTTTACGCCACGTTCTTTACGAAGGATATGCCCGCACGCATCTGCTATCAGGTATCCAAGCTGCCGATGGGTGCGAAGGTCGAGATCGATGCGGTCGCCGTCAAGTAAAACGCGTCCGGTCAGCGGAAACACGGACGGAAGGACCGCGCTTCGCCGCCCATAAAAACGATTATATATACTCGAACGACGCGAGATTCCGCGTTGTTTTCCGGGCTTGTCCGCAACCGCCTGCGATCGGCGTGCATATGCGCGAATCCGACGCGCCGTTTTCTATCCGGTCGGAGGGAAACCGGACCGCAGAGCGGGAAAGAACTCCCGACAGGGAGCATCAAACACAGGGGCAACAAAGTTATATAATCATGTTACAGAGGTAGTAAGCTCAACACTTCGCCGTATAGATGCACGACGGGCAAACCGGCTTGCCGGGCGAAAAACGAGGACTGACGACTCCGCCATTTTCCAAAATGTGCGTCCCGGATCACTGGGACGCACGTTTTATCCATTGTTGATAACTTTGGAATAATTTGTCGCGGGAAGATTCGAAAATCCCGAAGAAAAGCAGGAAATTTGTATAGTTGGGACCGAACGGAACAAGCCTGCATCGGTCCCGATTCCTGTAAAGACATAAAGAAATAAAACTCAAGATATCATGTCAAGCAACAAACAACCGGGCCTCCCGACCGAAGTGTCCTACAACGAAGCGGTCGAAGCGTCGAAAAAATATTTCGACGGAGACGACCTGGCCGCTACGGTTTGGGTAAGCAAATATGCCCTGAAAGATTCGTACGGCCATATTTACGAAAAAACTCCGCGCGATATGCACGAGCGCATCGCCGCCGAGATCGAACGGATCGAAAAGAAGTACCCCAATCCTATGAACCGGCAGGAGGTGTTCGAACTGCTCGACCACTTCCGCTACATCATCCCGCAAGGCGGTCCCATGACCGGTATCGGCAACAACTTCCAAGCGGCTTCGCTTTCGAACTGCTTCGTCATCGGCCACAAGAATCCGGCAGACTCCTACGGCGGCATCTTCCGCATGGACGAGGAGCAGGTGCAACTGATGAAGCGGCGCGGCGGCGTGGGGCACGACCTTTCGCACATCCGCCCCACAGGTAGTCCGGTGCTCAACTCGGCGCTCACCTCGACCGGTATCGTCCCCTTCATGGAGCGTTACTCGAACTCGACGCGCGAAGTGGCCCAGGACGGTCGCCGGGGAGCTCTGATGCTCACCCTTTCGATCAAACATCCCGACGCAGAGCGTTTCATCGATGCCAAAGTCGATACGAGCAAGGTGACCGGCGCCAATGTTTCGGTCAAAATCGACGACGAATTCATGCGTGCGGCACTCGCCGGGAAGAAATACCACCAACAGTTCCCGATTCACTCGGACAAACCGCTCTACCAGCAGGATATCGACGCCAAGAAACTTTGGGACAAGATCATCCACAACGCCTGGAAATCGGCCGAACCGGGCGTAATGTTCTGGGACACGATCATCCGCGAGAGTATTCCCGACTGCTATGCCGACGAAGGATTTACGACCGTGGCGACCAACCCCTGCGGCGAAATTCCGCTCTGCCCCTACGACTCGTGCCGCCTGCTGGCGATCAACCTGTTGAGTTACGTGGACAAACCTTTCACCAAAGAAGCGTCGTTCAACTTCGAGAAATTCAAGCAACACGTCGAGAAGGCGATGCGTATGATGGACGACATCATCGACTTGGAATTGGAAAAAATCGAGTTGATCATCAATAAGATCGCCGCCGATCCCGAAGACGAAGACATTCGCCGCGTGGAACTCGAACTCTGGAAAAAGATCCGCACGATGGCCCGCAAAGGACGTCGTACGGGACTGGGCATCACGGCCGAAGGCGACATGCTCGCAGCATTGGGACTCCGTTACGGTACGCCCGAAGCGACGGCTTTCGCCGTGAAGGTACAGAAGACCCTCGCACTGGAAGCCTACCGCGCCTCGGTAAAGATGGCCGCAGAGCGCGGAGCGTTCGAAATTTTCGATGCACGCAAGGAGGAGAAGAACCCGATGATCGGCCGCATCCGGGAGGCCGATCCGGAGCTCTACGCCGAAATGGTAAAACACGGACGACGCAATATCGCCATGCTGACCATCGCCCCTACGGAACCACCTCGCTCATGTCGCAAACCACGTCGGGCATCGAACCGGTTTTCCGTCCCGTCTATAAGCGTCGCCGCAAGATCAACCCTTCGGACCAGGATGCCAAAGTGGCTTTCGTGGACGATATGGGCGAAAAGTTCGAAGAGTACAACGTCTATCACCACAACTTCGTCAAATGGCTCGAAGCCAACGGATACGATACCTCGAAACTGCAAGACATATCGGACGATGAGCTCAACCGGTGGGTAGCCGCATCGCCCTATCACGGCGCGACGGCCAACGACATCGACTGGGTGGCCAAAGTCAAGATGCAGGGCGAAATTCAGAAGTGGGTCGATCACTCGATTTCGGTGACGGTCAATCTGCCGAACGACGTTTCCGAAGCACTCGTAGCGGACGTATATCGCACGGCCTGGGAGTGCGGCTGCAAAGGGGTAACGGTTTACCGCGACGGCTGCCGCGAAGGCGTACTGATCGATAAGAAGAAAAAAGCGGCAAAAGAGGAGAACGGGCAGACCATTCTCAAACGCCCCAAATCGATCCCGGCGGACATCGTGCGTTTCAAAAACGGCAACGAAAACTGGATCGCCTTCGTCGGCCTGCAGGATGGACGCCCTTACGAAATCTTCACGGGTAAAATCGAAGAGGACGCCATGTATATTCCGCCCAAAATCAACAAGGGCTTTATTATAAAGGTACGCGAGGAGAACGGTTCGAAACGGTACGACTTCCAGTATATCGACCGATACGGCTACACCAACACCATCGGCGGCATTTCGCGCCTGTTCAACGAAGAGTTCTGGAACTACGCCAAGCTGATTTCGGGCGTCCTGCGCCACGGCATGCCGATCACCAACGTCGTATCGCTCATCGAATCGCTCCACCTGAACAGCGAAACCATCAATACCTGGAAGCTGGGTGTGGAACGAGCACTGAAGCAATATATCTCGGACGGCACCAAAACCAAGGACAAGTGCCCGAGCTGCGGCCAGGAGACGATGGCCTATCAGAACGGGTGTCTTACGTGCATGTCCTGCGGGTACTCGAAATGCGGTTGATTCTCTGCCGACAGACAATAAAATATACAAAACGTCAAACGAGGTCCGGGCTTTTGGCCCGGACTTTGCTTTTAGCTTCTACAAAAGGATATATAGAGATGAATCAAGCTCCCGTGTAAGGGTTTACATACACGAAAACAAAAAATTATTACACATTAAATTCGAACTACATGAAAAAATTATTCATTACGATGGCACTCGTTCTTTGTGCCGCAGCCGCTTCAGCCCAGGTTGTCGCTGTCGCAGAAGAAATCGTCGTAGAAGAGCAACAGCCCAAGAGACGAGGCTGGGCCGGTTACGAAACCAACCGTTTCTTCGACAACTGGGAAATCACCGTCGCCGGAGGCGCCCAAATTATGGTCTTCAACGGCACGCTGGGAAAAGACGATTTCGGATCGTCGCGCTTCAACCACATCAACTGGCAGGCCGACTTCTCGCTGACCAAATGGTTCCACCCCGTAATGGGTGCCCGCCTGCAAATTCAGGGCGGCCAGTACCAGAACGACACGGCATTCGGCAACCAATACATGAAAGACCCGTACATCTTCACGCACATGGACTTCATGGTGAATCTGTCGAACTGGATCGGCGGCGAGCGTGACGACCGCGTCTATTACGCAGTGCCTTTCGCCGGCTTCGGTTACCACGTATCGGGTTTCACCGACAAATTCCAGCGCGACTGGGGCTACGGGACGGACCACTCGTTCGCTTTCACGGCCGGTTTGCTGAACAAGTTCCGCGTATGCCCGGCCCTGGACATCGAACTGGAACTCAAGGCTTGGATGCTGCCCAGCAGCAACATGCCCTCAATCCTGAATTCGGGAACACAGAAAGTAGCCGCAGCCTACAGTGCCACGATCGGTCTTACGTACCGTTTCAACCGCCGCGGCTTCAAACAGGCTTCGCCCTACACCGTCGAAGATGTAATGGCTTACCAGGCTGTCATAGCCGACCGCGACCTGGCTCTGGCTGCTGTACAGGCCGACAACGCCGAACTGGCCAATGACCTGGCTGCAGCAAACAAAGCTGCGAAAAAAGCCGCTGCCGAAGCTGCCGCCGCGAAGAAAGCTGCCGAAATGGCGAAGTGGGGTCCCAATCCTATCCCGGCCGACCAGCTCGACGGCAATGCCTACACCGATGACATCTATCTGACCGGCAAAGGCATCACCTTCTTCAACATCGGCCAGACCGAGCTGAGTCCGAAAGAGAAACTCCGCCTGGACATCATCGCTACCCAAATCAAGAATGCGCCGAAAAACAAGATTTACGTGATCGAAGGCCATGCCGATCCCCAAACCGGTTCGAAGGCCGTGAATACCCGCCTGGCCGAGCAGCGTGCGAAGAAGGTTTACGACTACCTGATCTCGAAAGGCGTAAAAGCCGAGAACCTGCAGTACAAGGGTTACAGCGACACCAAGTCTCCGTTCAAGACCGAGCAGGAGAACCGCGTAACGGTAATCCGCTAAATGCCAAATACAAAAAAAATCCCGCTGTAAAATACAGCGGGATTTTTTTGTGCAAGGATCAGAAAGAGGCGAATAATCGTACGGATTCGTACGTAAAGATCGCCGAACCGCCTCCTGTCCGGTACAAAAATAATCGAGCCGACGCAGCGCCGAATCTGCTCGGACATCCGCGTCAGCGGAATTTATTTTATACGACAATCGCTGAAAGACGCACCGGATTTCGCGGGTGATGAAGATACGATACGCCGCCCACGCAGGATCGCCGCCTAATCAAAAAGAAGGGAGAGAATCTTTTTCAGCCCCTCTTCATCCTCCCGGTCGAACGCATCCAACCGGTCGCTGTCCACATCCAGACAGGCGAACACACGCCCTTCCCGGTCCCGAATCGGCAGGACGATCTCGCTGCGGGATTTCGAATTACAGGCGATATGTCCCGGAAACCGCTCCACATCGGGCACGATCACGGTTTCTCCCGTGCTGACCGCCGCCCAGCAAACTCCCGTATGATGCCGCAGCTTCTGACAGGCAACGGGCCCCTGGTACGAGCGGACAATCAGTTCGTCGTCGATAAGGGCATACACCCCTGTCCAGAAAAAAGTCTGCATCTTATGATGCAACACGGCCTCCATCGTGGCCAGCCGTGCCCAAATGTCGTCGGTCGTCTGTACATAGCCCTTGATCTGCTCGTACAACCGGTCGTACTTCGCCAGTTTCGCACTCATCGTCGCAATCGTTAAAAGAGAATGCTAAGTAATCAATTTTTTTTCAAAAATCCGCCGGATTCATCCGCTTTTAGCGATTCACACCACGAAAAAGCGGATCTATGGAAAACCATAGACCCGCCCGAATCATCGACCGGCTCCGTCAGGCCAACAGCAACACGAGCACCACGCCCCAGATGATGAGCAGCGTATTACCGATGGCATAAGTGATGGTATATCCCAGCGAGGGGACATTGCTGCCGATCGTATCCTCGACAGCACCGAGAGCCGCCGTAGTCGTTCGCGCTCCGGCGACGCATCCGAGCGTCAGGGCATCGTTGAAACGGAACAGGTAACGGCCGATCAACACGCCCAGCACCAGAGGAAGAGTCGTGGCACCGGCCCCCACCAGGAAAAGGCTCCAGCCCACCTGCTGAAAACCGGCGACGAACGACGGTCCGGTCGAAATGCCGACGATCGCAATGAAAGTATTCAGTCCCATATTGTTCATGAACCACACGGTCTGTTCGGGAATGCCTCCCAAAGTCGGGCGCCGCGAACGGGCCCAGCCGCAGAAAAGACCTGCGAGCAGCACGCCGCCGCTCACGGTCAGACTCAGGGGAATCGCCCCTATCTTGGCCACCAGCATCCATCCGAAGATCAGACCGCCCAGACAGATACCCAGCCCCAGCAACGGAACGCTGCTCTCGGTCTTCACCGGATCGCTGAAACCCAACTGTGCGGCGGCACGTCGCACGTCCTGCGGCAGCCCGACCAATTCGATCCGGTCGCCGGCATCGAGTTTGGCTCCGCTCCGCACGGGGATCTTCACACCCGCCCGCACGATGGACCGGATATTGACCCCGTGCATGAATTTAGCCGACAAGACCTTTCCGATCCTCTCCCCGGCAGCCCCCTTGCGATTGACCACGACAGGAAGGACCTGAACGGCAAAATTCGTCAGTGTCGTATCGGACACTTCGGCACCGATCCACTTCTCTTCGCTGATGACGTATTCGCGGCGACCGCTGACGACCAGTTGATCGCCCGGACGGATCACTGTCCGGGGTGTCACCTCATCGACGACCTTCCCCTGCTGGCAGAGCCGTTCGACGAAAATACGCTTTCCGTCGCGCTGCATGACGGTTTCGAATTCGTGGACGGTACGCCCGCCCTCGAACCATTCGTTATCGGCGCTGAAAACCCGGAAAACGATCTCCCGGGCCGCCGGGTCGAAGCCGGCTTTCAGGCTGACGTCTTCGCCCATCTTCTGCTCCAGATCGCGCGCAGACTGCTTCACCTTCGCCACGCCGCCCAGCAGCCGGGGTCCGATCGAACTCAACACCCATGCGGAACCCGCCGTACCGAAGATGTAAGTTACCGCATAACAAACGGGCATTGAACTGAGATCGGTTTCCGCTCCGCCCGGCAGTTCGCGGATCGTATCGGTCGCCACGCCCAGCACGGCCGACATCGTCTGCGACCCGGCCAGCAGCCCCGCAGCCTGCGAAAGCGTATAGCCCATCAGCCAGGAGAAGAGCCATACCGACCCCAAACACAGCAAACAGACCACCACGGCGAAGGCCACCTGCGGCAATCCGTCCTTCTTCAACCCCCGGAAGAACTGCGGGCCGACCGCATATCCCACGGCGAAGAGGAACATCAGGAAGAAAAGGGTTTTGGCCGGTTCGGGAATCTCGATACGAAGCTGCCCGACGACTACGCCCACCAGCAGCACGCTGGTCACCGTTCCGAGCGAAAAGCTGCGGATGCGCAGCTTACCCAGCAAAAACCCCAGCGCAACGGTCAGAAAGACGGCCAGCGCCGGATTCGCCTGAATGAAGTGCGTGAATTGTACACCTGTAAACATAATTTATCTCGTTTTCTTCGTTAGGTTTCACGTCGATCAAACGGCAAACCGTGTGCCGCAAACGCACAGACGAAGAATCAGCGGGATAAATAACGCTCCGTAAGACGGGAAACGGCGTAATCGCCGAGGATTTCACGCGGAATAACGAGCATTTCGCGCAAGGAGGGCGTCCAGCGCTCCACGACGATCCGGTAGAAAACAGCGTGGATCGCCCGGTGCGAAAGCTGATGCACGGGCATCTTGACGGTCCCGGCAAGGCATACCGTCCCGGCATCTTTGAAGAGAGCGCAAAACTCCGGCATCGCGGCCAGCACCGTATATTCCACCGGTTCGGGAGTTTCGATGAGCGGAAATTCGTACAACCCCTGCCAAATGTCGCCGGCACCCCGTCGGCGCAACACCAATTCATCGCCGCATTCGACGTGCAGGTAGTTGAAATAGCGGGGTTCGACAGCCGTACGCCCCTGTTTGACGGGACGGACATCGACCGTACGGGCGGCAAAAGCCAGACAGCGGTCACGCAAAGGGCACTCCGTACAGCGGGGCTGTGCCGGAAGACAGCAAAGAGCCCCGAAATCCATAATGGCCTGGTTGTAAAGTCCCGGCCGCTGCCGGTCGATCAGCGAATCGGCCAGCGCAGCGAACGTCCTCCTTCCGGAAGTCGTATCGATGGGCGTATCGAGATCGTAAAGGCGGGAAAGCACCCGAAAGACATTGCCGTCGAGTGCGGCACAGGGTTCCTCGTATGCGATCGAACAGATCGCCGCAGCCGTATAGTCGCCCACGCCGGGCAATGCCCGCACGTCGGCATAGGCCGTCGGGAAAACGCCGCCGTGCGTCTCCACGATCCGCCGGGCTGCGGCCAGCAGGTTCCGGGCCCGGGAGTAGTAGCCGAGCCCCTGCCAGCACTTGAGAACCAGATCTTCGGGAGCCGAAGCGAGGGCCGCGACGTCGGGGAACAGTTCGAGAAAACGATGATAATAGGACATACCCTGCGCCACGCGGGTCTGTTGCAGGATCACTTCCGAAATCCAGATCCGGTAAGGGTCCCGTGTGCGACGCCAGGGAAGGTCGCGCCCCTCGCGGCCGTACCACTCCAGGAGCCGCGAAGCGACCTCGGGATCGGGAACGTATGTCTGCTGATCGTTTTTCAAAATCCTCCGGGAAAAGACGATTCCCCCGGACAAAAATAGGGATTCAAGGCGATAAAAGCAAACCCGTCAGGTGCCCGTTCCTTCGCTCTTAAACGAAGCCGCCTTGCGGCGCGGGCGCAACAGCCACAGGAAGGGCAGTGCCGAGACCAACGAAACGAATGTGACGAAAAGGAAATCGTCGGAGATACCGGCCACGTAGCTTTCCGCCGAAGAGAGTCCGCCCTGCGCCGAATGGAACGCCGTACGGCCGGTCAGAATAACGGTAAGCAGGGCGATGCTGACGCTGCCCGAGAGTTGCTTGATGCTGTTGGAGATACCGGCTGCCGAAGCCATATCGCGCTGGCTCAAATTCATGAGCGAGAAATCGTTCAGCGGGGCAAAGGTCAGTCCCATGCCGAAACCGCGCAGATAGAGTACCAACATGATTTGTGCATGCGTAGTATGAAGAGTAAACCGGCTGGCGAAATAGAAACTCAACGTCATGACCAGGATGCCGGTCACGGCGATAAAGAGCGGCTTGATATAGCGGGTCAGGAATCCCGAGCAGGTCGAAAGCACGCCCTGGATCAGGCCGACGGGCAGAAAAACGCTTCCGGCCATGATCGCCGTATAGCCCAGCCCCTTCTGCATGTAAAGCGGCAGCAAATAGGTACCGCCCAGCATGCCGATACCGAAGATCGCCAGCACAGCCATCGAAACGCCGAAATTACGTTCGCCGAGCAGTTTCAGATTCAACAGCGGATTTTCGCACCGCAGCTCCCGGACGATAAAGACAATGAGTGCCGCAGCCGCAACCGCAAAACATCCGATCACCTCCGGAGAACTCCACCCCTCGGGATTCGAAGGCGAATTGCCTCGGGCCAGTGCGAAGATCAAAAGGGGCATGAAACAGACCACGCACAGAAAACCCGGCCAGTCGAAACTGCCCGCACGGGCACCGCGCCACTCCTTCTGGATAAAAATTGCAAACAGAATGGCCGCCAGTCC
>ERZ838483.984-NODE-984-length-29573-cov-27.847788_pt1 | contig 29573 bp, 25 predicted proteins | sample MGYA00519939_ERZ838483 | MGnify/ENA primary metagenome ERZ838483 (study PRJEB31850, sample SAMEA3708836) | human gut metagenome | biome: human gut; feature: human-associated habitat; material: faeces | place: China | collected 2014 ... | reverse complement strand
ACAATTAAGGAGAGTTACTTTTTTGTTTCCTCCTCGTCATTTCATATTGTCTATAAGAATCATAACTTAGGATTTTCTAATTGGAATCAGCCAAGAGTTATCTATTTAGGGGAAGACATAAACGACTATATAAAAATCCCAAGAGGATTATTAGAAACGCTACTTAATAAGTGCCATCCATCAAATATTGAGTATGAAATCATTGATAAAAGAGAAAAAGGCAAACCTATTAATGTATCATTTACTGGAAAATTAAGAGATGAACAGCTGACTGCCGCGTCTGATTTATTAAATTATGACAATGGTGTTTTAAATGCAGCGACTGCATTTGGTAAGACTGTTGTATCTAGTTATTTAATATCTCAAAGAAAAGTCAATACACTCATTATTATGCAAAGTGTTTCACTAATAGAACAATGGGTAGATGAATTACATCGCTTTTTAGAAATAAACGAAGATCTACCTGTGTATAAAACAAAAACAGGTAAAGAGAAACAAAGAAAAGATCTCATAGGGGTTTTACATGGTAGTAAGAACACCTTAACAGGGATCATTGATGTTGTATCTGTCAATTCTATTTATGATAAAGAAGGCAATAGCCGTTTAAGTCAACCGTATGGCATGGTAATAGTAGATGAATGTCATCATGGGGCTTCCCATATATTTGAAAATGTATTACGTCAAATTAATTCTAAATATGTCTATGGTGTTTCCGCAAATGATAAGAGAATAGACAGACTGGAAAAGAAAGTCTATATGCAGTTAGGTCCAATTAGACATCAATATACAAGTCGAGAGAGAATAAAAAAACAAACTATTGATCATTATGTCTATCCACGATTCACAAGAATAATGGCATTAGGTGATAGTAAAAATGATCTTAATAGTGCGTATGCGTTTATCTCTAAAAATGAAAATAGAAATAATATGATTATTTCTGATATCAAGAAGTGTATTGAAGAAAATAGAACACCGATTGTATTGACACGCTATAAGGAACATGCAAAATCATTGTATGAATCACTAAAAAAAGATGTCTTAGCTCATACGTATCTTATCTATGGTGATCATAGTTTAAAGGAAAATGAAGAAACACGAAAAACAATATTATCACTTTCTCATGATGAACCTTTTATACTTGTTGCGACATCTCAATCAGTGGGTGAAGGATTTAATGTACCTAGACTCGATACACTATTTTTAACTTCTCCTGTATCTGGTGAACCTTTAGTTGATCAGTTCTTAGGAAGAATCAATAGAGATTACAAGTATAAAAAAAGTGCGATTGTCTATGATTATGTAGATTCTCATATTCATTATTTTAATAATATGTATAAAAAACGTCTATCGGCCTATAGAAAGATTGGTTTTGATGTAATTACTAATCTTGTAGACAATAAACAAAATGTGGATCACATTTACAATTATAATGATTATTTAGAAGTATTTAGACAAGATATCCATGAATCAAATAAAAGCATCATTATCTCTAGTCCCCAATTAAACGAAAAGAAAGTATTATCTTTTATTGATTTAATTAAAGATAGACAAGAAAAGGGTGTTTCAGTCAATGTATTCACCAAACATACAGATGAACCTTATACAAATAATCTCATAGATTTATTATATGGTAATGGTGTATTTGTAGAAGTGTATCCTGATTTAGATTCTTATTTTGCAGTAATTGACCAAGAAATCGTATGGCACGGTGGAATAAACTTGCTTGGTAAATCAAATGTCTATGATAGCTTAATGAGAGTGAAATCAACTACGATTGCGGAAGAACTTATATTAAGTCCTACAGAAACTAAAGATTGTGACTCCTAGGTTACAATCTTTTTTAAATATCATAGTAAAATGATATAATCTATAATAATGGAGGTGCGTTATAATGATGGAATATCTCAAAGAAACACACATGCTAGATTATTCTCATCCTACTATTCAAAAACTTATTCATGATAAACACTGGAAAGAAATGAATGAATTTAACAGAATACAATCAATCTATAATTATGTAAGAGATGAGATCTTATTTGGCTATAATAGTGATGATTATATATCTGCTTCAAAAGTACTATCCGATGGCTATGGTCAATGTAATACTAAAGGAACTCTATTTATGGCATTGCTACGTGCCTGTGATATTCCATGTAGAATACATGGCTTTACTATTGATAAAAAACTACAAAGAGGAGCTATGACAGGTATTGTATATCATAGTGCACCTAAGAATATATTACACAGCTGGGTGGAAGTTTACCTTGAAAATCGATGGTATGAACTAGAAGGATTTATTTTAGACAAAGCATATCTTAAGCAACTTCAGAATAGATTTACTAAATGTACTGGTCCATTTTGTGGTTATGGTATTGCAGTGAAAAACTTCAAACACCCTATAATTGACTTCAATAGAAATAATACCTATATTCAAAGTGAAGGAATTACTCATGACTTTGGTATCTATGATTGTCCAGATACGTTACTAAAAGAACATCATCAAGAGATGTCAACCATTAAAACATTCGCTTATAAGTATATTGGTAGACATCTTATGAATTATAATGTAAAGAAAATAAGGAGACACTTCTATGGCATTTAAGATAGTAAGAAATGATATCACAAAAGTAGAAGCTGATATCATAGTTAATACAGCCAATCCACAACCAAAATGTGTAAGTGGCACAGATCTGGCAATATATGAAGCAGCAGGAAAAGAGGCACTTCTTGCAGAAAGAAAGACTATTGGTCCTATTGAAAGAGGAGAGATTGCAATCACTGGAGCTTATAATCTCAACGCAAAATATATTATTCATACAGTAGGACCTGTATGGATTGATGGAAATCATCATGAACTTGAAATATTAGAAAGGTGTTATCGTCTACCTCTACAAAAAGCAATAGAACTAGGATGTCAAAGTATCGCATTTCCTCTTATTTCAACAGGTGTTTATGAATTTCCAAAAGATAAGGCTTTGCATATTGCAGTATCTGTATTCAGTCAGTTTTTGACAGAACATGAAATAGAAATCATTTTAGTTGTATTTGATAAAACCTCTTTTCAATTATCCAGCCAAATTGTCGGAGAGATTGATTCTTATATTGATGCAAACTATGTCAAAGAAAGTCATATTAATGAGTATCCTTTAAGCTACAGACGAAGTGCTCGTCTTCGTTCTTTATTTAACTCTGCTTTTCATGAAGAACCATCTCTACATTTATCGGATACTTCTTTAGAAGATCAGCTCGCAAATATTGGTCCTTCATTTCATGATAGATTATTTGAATTAATAGACAAAGCGCATTTGGATAATAAAGACGTATGGAAACGAGCCAATCTAGATAGAAAACTTTTTTCTAAAATTCAATGCAATAAGAATTATCATCCTAAAAAGAAAACCGTATTAGCATTATGTATCGCATTACAGCTTAATCTAGAAGAATCAAAAGATCTTCTTGCAAGAGCAGATTGGGCATTTAGTCCAAGTAGTAAAGTAGATTTAATTGTACAAAAAGCAATCATAGACAAACAGTATGATATTATGGAACTCAACATCACATTGTTCAAATATACCAATGAAACTCTTGGTGCATAACTGACGTCGGTACTTCATGTATCGACGTTTTTTAAATGTCGCCTAAGCGGCGACCATATATCTTTCCTCCTCATTTATACTGATATTGTAATAAGAAAAGATTGGAGGAATATATTATGTATGGTGCAATTTTAGGAGATATTATTGGTAGTCCATTTGAATTTGATAGAGGAGATAAAACAAAGGATTTCAAATTATTTAGTAGAAGATCTCATTTTACAGATGATTCAGTCATGACTCTTGCTGTATGTGAGGCGTTACTTAAAGTAGGGCAGGATGCAACAGTCAAAGAAATCGAAGACGCTGTTATATCAAGTATGCAATCATGGGGAAGAAGATATCCTCATGAAGGATATGGGGGATATTTTAGATGCTGGTTAACAGCACGTCATCCTGAGCCTTATAATAGTTTTGGAAATGGTTCTGCAATGAGAGTATCAGCAGCAGGATGGCTTTATGATTCTCTTGAAAAAACAAGAGTAGTCGCAAAAGCAACTGCCAATGTAACTCATAATCATCCAGAAGGTATTAAGGGTGCAGAGGCGACTGCGAGTGCTATATTTATGGCAAGAAATGGTTCATCAAAAGAAGAAATCAAAAAGTATATTGAGAATGAATTTCACTATGATTTAAATAGAACACTTGATGAAATCCGTCCTAGCTTTCATATGGATGAAACTTGTCAAAAAACTGTCCCTGAAGCAATCATTGCTTTTCTTGAAGCAAGAGACTTTGAAGATGCAATAAGAAATGCTGTATCTCTAGGTGGAGATACAGATACACTTGGTGCTATTACAGGAAGTATTGCAGAAGCTTATTTTGGAATATCTGAAACATTAATATCTGAATGTAGAAATCGCATCAATAAAGATATGAGAGATGTTGTTGATGCATTTTATAGTCTTGTTAGAAAAGATGATTCACCTAATACAAATCAGATGATTGAGAAAGCAATAAAACAATATTATGTTCATAACGATAAAGAGGGAATGATATTATTTATGAATACGCTGTTGAATGCAATGAAACAGGGAGGGAAATTTATAGTTCCTTACATCACAGAAAATTCATTCTTATCAAAAGAACAAATCAATAGTATAAACATTGATGATACATTTACTCTTGATCATGATGTCAAACTTAAAATGGAAACAGTCAAAGATGCCAGCGGTAAAGAGTGGCTTGGTGTATTTACTTCCAGCAATGAAATGCATAAAGGATCAAGTGGTAATGTCCAGATCAACCAATCAATACTTTCAATTCTTAAATTAGTGATTGATTGGAAAGAAATTGATGGAATTGTTATCAATCCATTTGGAAAATATATGCAAATAAGTAAAGCTATGATACTTCTGTTGATTGGCATATATGAAGAACATGAAAAATAATCAAAATCCTCAAGAGATTGTAACTGACTTGTTATAATCTCTTTTTTACATTAAGTGTATATTTCTGCACTTAAAAAACTATGTAATCTATTACATTCAAATTTACTGTAATATTGATTAAACATATTTCTTTTACAATGTCAACATATGTGTCTTGACAACTGTCAACAACAATGATAGCATATGCATCAGCGTAGCGAGAGAGGCGCTTAATTTAGGAAAAGTTGGAAAAAGAGGATAAATTTATGGATATGATGAATAGAATCAAGCAGCTTAAAGAAGAGAAGAATGCTGTTATATTGGCTCACTATTATGTGGATGCAGATGTACAGGCAGCTGCTGATTTCATTGGTGACTCATTCTATCTTGCAAAAAAAGCAGCAGAAACAGACGCTGATAAGATTGTATTTGCAGGTGTAGAATTCATGGGAGAAAGTGCTAAGATACTTAATCCTACTAAGCATGTATATATGCCAGATGCACATGCAGATTGTCCAATGGCACATATGGTAACTATAGAAAAGATTAAAGAAATGAGAGAAAAGTATGATGATTTAGCTGTTGTATGCTATATCAACTCTACTGCAGAAATCAAGACTTATAGTGATGTATGTGTAACTAGTTCGAATGCAGTTAAAATCGTTAATAAATTACCAAATAAGAATATTTTCTTTGTACCAGATCAGAACTTAGGAAGCTATGTAGCAACTCAGGTAGAAGGTAAGAATATCATTTTAAATAATGGTTTCTGTCCAAGACATCACATCATGACTAAGGAAGATGTATTAAATGCAAAGAAGGAACACCCTGATGCTTTAGTGGCTGTGCATCCTGAATGTAAGCCTGAAGTATTAGAAGAAGCAAATTATATTGGAAGTACATCAGGTATTATTGATTATATCGTTGGAAATGATGCTAAAGAATTTATTGTTGGTACAGTAGATGGTGTTTATGCCACAATCCTAAATCAGGTACCTGATAAGAAGCTTTATAATGTCGTAAGAACTCAGGTATGTCCTAATATGAAACTCAATTCACTAGAAAAGATTGTACATGTATTAGAAACTGGAGAGAATGAAGTATTCTTAGATGAAGAATTTATGAATAAAGCAAAAGCACCATTAGAAAGAATGCTTGAACTTGCTAAATAGGAGATGACTAAAAATGAGTAAAAAAACAGATGTTCTTATTGTAGGTACTGGATGTTCAGGATTATATTGTGCCCTTAAATTACCTGGAAACCTTAATATTCATATGATTACTAAGTCATGTGTAGAAGAAAGTGATAGCTTTCTTGCACAGGGTGGTATTTGTATGTTTAAAGATGAAAGTGATTATCATGCTTTCTTTAAAGATACACTAAGAGCTGGACATTATGAAAATAATCCTCTTTCTGTAGAATTAATGATCAGAAGTTCTCGTGCTGTACTTGATGATTTATTATCATATGGTACAGATTTTGCAAGAGATGAAGAAGGAAACCTTAAATATACAAGAGAAGGTGCTCATTCTACTAACAGAATCCTTTATCATGAAGATATTACTGGTAAAGAAATCACTAGTAAGCTTTATGCAAAAGTAAAAACAAGAAAGAATATCACTATTGAAGAATATGTGACTTTAACAGACCTTCTTGTAAAGAATGGTAAATGCGTTGGTGGTAGAGTACGCAAAGGCGATGAAGAATATGATATCTATGCAGACTTTGTTGTACTTGCAACTGGTGGTATTGGTGGTAAATATAAGAATTCTACTAACTACCGTCATTTAACAGGTGATGCCATTGACCTTGCTAAGAAATATAATATTGAAACAGAACATTTGGATTATGTACAGATTCATCCAACAACTTTCTATAGTGAAGATAATGAAAGACGTTTCCTTATTTCCGAAAGTGTCAGAGGTGAAGGTGCACTATTATATGATAAAAATGGTAATCGTTTCGTAAATGAATTATTACCTAGAGATGTCGTTTCTGATGCAATTAAGAAACAGATGGAAAAAGATGGTACTGATTATGTCTTAGAAGATTTAAGACCTATTGGTGAAAAGGAACTAAAGGAACATTTCCCTAATATTGTTCAGTACTGCTTAGATAAAGGCTATGATGTAACTAAAGAATGTATTCCTGTTGTACCAGCCCAGCACTATTTCATGGGTGGTGTAAAAGTAAATGAAAACAGTAAAACATCTATGGAAAATCTATATGCTGTAGGAGAAACAGCATGTAATGGTGTTCATGGAAAGAATAGACTTGCTAGTAACTCATTATTAGAAAGTTTAGTATTTGCTAAAAGAGCCGCAAAAGATATGACAAGAAAGTATGAGGCCCCAAGTATGTTTGATAAGACTACTTTAAAATTAAATGTAGACCCACTAATCCTTTCAGCTCTTCGTGAAGATATTACAAGTGAAGATGTATCTACATGCAGTGTTATGAGAACTGCACAGTTAGGTGAAGTAGAATTAATTTGTAAAGAAAATGGTATTATTGCTGGTCTTCAGATTTTTGAAAGAACATTCAAATTATTAGATGAAGATGTAGATGTACATTTCTTTGCTCATGATGGTGATGAAGTACATAAAGGTGAATTATTGGCTAAAGTAACTGGTGATATGAGAACTCTTCTTGAAGGTGAAAGAACTGCTCTTAACTACTTACAGAGAATGTCAGGTATTGCGACTTATACTCGTAAGGTGGCAGATCTTCTTGAAGATACAGATATTAAGTTACTTGATACAAGAAAGACAACTCCAAATAACAGAATCTTTGAAAAGTATGCTGTTAAAGTAGGTGGAGGAAGCAACCATAGATATAACTTAACAGATGGTGTTTTATTAAAGGATAATCATATTGGTGCTGCAGGAAGCGTCACTAAAGCTGTACAGATGGCAAGAGACTACGCTCCATCAGTAAGAAAGATTGAAGTAGAAGTAGAAACACTTGATATGGTGAAAGAAGCAGTTGCTGCAGGTGCTGATATTATCATGCTTGATAATATGAGTACTGAATTATTAAAACAGTCTATTGATTATATTGATAAACGTGCTGAAATTGAAATTTCAGGTAATGTGACTGCAGAAAACATTAATAGAGTTAAAGATATGGGTGTTGATTTCATTTCTAGTGGTGCTTTAACACACTCTGCAAAGATTCTAGATTTATCATTAAAGAACCTTCATGCAATTAATGGGAGAGACTAAATGACTGGTAAAGAAAGAAGGGACTACATCCTTACAGAACTGATGGAAAGTGATACACCGATTTCTGCTTCTAATTTTGCGAAACGTCTTCAGGTTTCACGTCAGGTTATTGTGAATGATGTCGCACTTCTTCGTGCTAACAATCATGTTATAGAAGCAACTAATAAAGGATATATTATACGTCAGTCTGCAATGGTAGAAAGAGTTCTTAAAATGCAGCATACAGATGCAGATATAGAAAAAGAGTTAAATACTATAGTTGATTTAGGTGGTTATGTGAAAGATATCTTTGTCTATCATAAAGCTTATCATATTGTACGTGCACCTCTTAATATCGCATCACGTTTAGATGTAAAGAAATATCTAGATAATTTAAAATGTGGGAAATCTATCTCTTTAATGACAGTGACAAGTGGATATCATTATCATACTATCTGTGCTGAAACAGATGAGAGACTTGATGAAATACAGGAAGCTTTATCAAAGCTAGGATATCTCGCAAAACTACAGGAATATGAACCTGTGGAATTCTAAAGGCCATCTTCATTGATGGCTTTTTTCATGTATAATGATATGGAGGTGGTTAACATGATTTATATAACAGGTGATATACATGGAAATCAATTTAAATGGCTTGAGCAGATAGATCCTGTACTTAAAGAAGGGGATATAATTATAGTCTGTGGTGATTTTGGAATAGGCTTTTTCCAACAGAAGTATTCTTCTGAAGAATCATTCTATGATTTTATTAGTGAACAGCCTTATACTGTTTTATTTATTGATGGCAATCATGAAAACTTTAATCTACTTAATAGTTATCAAATAGAATCATGGAATGGGGGACATGTCCATAAAATCAGACAAAACCTTATTCATTTAATGCGTGGAGAAATCTATACAATAGAAGGAAAGACATTCTTTACCTTTGGTGGCGGTTATTCTATTGATCAGCCATTACGTAAAGAGAATGTTTCCTGGTGGCCACAAGAAATGCCAAGCAAGCAGGAATATGAGAATGGATTAACACATTTAGAAGAAGTCAATAATCAAGTAGACTATATTTTAACTCATACTGCACCTGATGAAACAGTCTACTTCCTTTCGACAATCAAACAATATAGAATAAAAGGTGATGTCTATCAGGAATTTCCTCTAACGACTTATTTAAATGACATACAAAAGAAAACAAGCTATACTCATTGGTATTTTGGGCATTTTCATGTAGACAGAGAATTATGGAGAAATCAGACAGCACTCTTTAATACAATATATGAATGTGAGTCTCATCGTATCATTAAACAATGGAATACATATGAATGTTAGCATCTAGACTTCGATACTAGATATATTGACATTAAATAATAGATATGTTAAACTTGCTGTACAAGAGGTGATCAATATGAAACGTACAAAATTAGATGACCGTGTACTTCCTAACTATACACGTGGTGAAGAAATATTTAATATGGTGACTCATATAGTAGGGGCTGCTTTTGGTGTTGCAGCACTTGTATTATGTATTATATTCTCATGTTTACATCATAATGGATATGGACTTGCATCTGGTATTGTTTATGGTGTATCAATGATACTTTTATATACAATGAGTTCTATTTATCATGGTTTATCTCCTAATTTGAAAGCAAAGAAAGTATTCCAGATTATGGATCATTGCAGCATCTTTGTCTTGATTGCAGGAACTTACACACCAGTACTTTTATGTTCTGTAAGACAGGCAGATCCATTCTGGGCATGGGTATTATTTGGTATTGTATGGGCAGTCACAATTCTAGGGATTACATTAAATGCCTATGATATCAACAAGTTTGCGAAGTTCTCTATGGCATGTTATTTAGTTCTAGGCTGGTGTATTGTCTTTAAGTTTAATTTACTTCCAGGTACTATTGGAATGAATGGTATTTATCTATTGGTTGCTGGAGGCGTAGCATATACAATCGGTACAATCTTCTATGGATTACAAGAAAAAATACATTATATGCACTGTATCTGGCATCTATGGATCTTACTTGGTAGCATTCTACACTTTCTATGCATCATCTTATATTGCATGTAACAGGCTTACGCCTGTTTTTCTTTTATATCTTTTAAAGACATGCTATAATCGTTGAGGAAAGGATGATTAAATGAAAAAAATAAATTTTAAATACGGTTTTTTATACTTAATCACATTTATTATTGTATTAGGTGGCGATTTAGTAACGAAACTTGTAGTCAATGAATCAATGCAGTTAGGCCAGAGCTATCAGGTCATTAAAAACTTTTTTTATTTCACTTATATTCATAATACAGGTGCCGCATGGGGTATGCTTTCAGGGCATTTCTTTATGTTCTATGCAATTTCTATTATTGCTGGTATTATGCTTATTTATTATTTTATCAAAAGTGATAAATCCCAGGTCTTATTAAGATTTGGAATTGTGCTTATATTTAGTGGTATGCTAGGAAATCTATATGATCGTGTTGTTTTTCATTATGTAAGAGACTTTTTAGATTTCTTTGTATTTGGTTATGATTTTCCTATTTTCAATATTGCCGATATGGGTGTTGTAATAGGTGTTTTATTAATCATCTTAGATTTAGGAATTGGAGAATATAAACAATGGAAATACAATCAATTACACCAGAATTAGAAGAAAAAGGCTTGCGTTTAGATAAAGTGATCTTAAATCATATGCCTGATCGTTCACGTACTGAGATTCAGAAATGGATTAAAGCAGGACAGGTTATCGTTAATGATAATGTTGAAAAAGCCAACTATAAGGTAGAAGAAGAGGATATCATCCAGGTCACTTTACCAGATCCTCAAAGTACTGAAATTAATCCTGAAAATATCCCATTAGATATTGTTTATGAAGATGAAGATGTGATTGTCGTCAATAAACCTACAGGTATGATTGTTCATCCATCAGCAGGTATTTATTCAGGAACACTTGTGAATGCATTACTCTATCATTGCCATGATTTATCAGCAATAAATGGTATTACACGTCCTGGTATTGTACATCGTATTGATAAGGAAACAAGTGGTTTATTAATGGTCGCAAAAAATGACAATGCCCATCGTTCATTATCTAAACAGTTAGAAGAACATTCAGTTGTACGTCGTTATGTAGCACTCGTTCATGGTGTTATTAATCATAACGTAGGTCGTATTGAAGCACCTATTGGACGTGATAGCAAAGATCGTAAGAAGATGGCTGTCACTAGTAAGAATGCCAAAGATGCAATCACTAACTTTAAAGTATTAGAGCGTTATGATGATATGACACTTATTGAATGTCGTCTAGAAACAGGTAGAACACATCAGATCCGTGTTCATATGCAATATATTGGTCATCCAGTTTATGGTGATCCTCAATATGGCTTTAGAAATGATGATAACACACATGGACAGTATCTACATGCTAAAGTATTAGGTTTTGTTCATCCTAGAACCAATGAACATATGTATTTTGAAGCACCTTTACCTGATTTCTTTGAAGAAAAGATCAAAGAACTAGGAGGAGAATACAATGGATAAGCAGATCATTACATGGGATCAGTATTTCATGGGAGTGGCTAAACTCTCTGCTTATCGTTCTAAAGATCCTAATACGCAGGTAGGCGCTTGTATAGTAAACAGCGATAATCGTATAGTAGGGGTAGGATACAATGGTCTTCCAAGAGGATGTGAAGATGATAAGTTCCCATGGACTGTAAGAGAAGGTGCTTTATATGATACAAAGTATCCTTATGTTGTACATGCCGAATTAAACGCAATACTCAACTCTACTCAGAAGTTGCAGGGTTGTCGTATCTATGTTTCTTTATTCCCATGTCATGAATGTACAAAAGCAATCATTCAGAGTGGTATTAAAGAAATTGTCTATGAAGATGAAAAATACAAAGGAACAGAAAGTGATAGAGCAGCTAAACGTATGTTAGATGTGGCTGGTGTTTCTTATCGTAAAGTTCCTGCATTTGAAATAGAAATAAAAAAAGAGAATCAATAATGATTCTCTAGATGAAGAAGAAGGCCTATAGGCCTTCTTTTAATTTCTTTAATGCTCCCTTAACTCTCTTCATATTAGTGAAATTCAACTTACATACTTTAGTAAGAATCTTATCACCATACTTGTGCGCAAGTTTAACAGCCACGATTTCGGCATTAGTGCCAGCCCCTCTAGCAAGGTTCATCTTTAAACTCTTTGTCATACTAGCAAAATATTGTAGATATGCATAACGAGAAATGATTTCTGCAGCTAATACTGCTAAATACTGTTCATCAGCATTGGTTTCAAAAATCATATCTTTTACGACAATAACTTCACTCTTTAAATAATTATAATAAGTCTTAGGTGAAACGAATTGATCAATAACTTTAAATTCAACACTCTTCTTCACTTTCTGAAGAACATTCACAACAGCCTGATTAAAAAGACGTGCACGAATGTTTGCCTGGTTGATTCCACTATCAATCATCTTATTATAATGTGAGTTATCTAGTACTAGTAGTGATGAAATGAGATGTCCTTTTAATAGTTTAGCGTAATTGATAATTTCCTGATTAGACAAATCATCAATATTATCAATATGCAGGTTTTTAATGATCTCAAGTGCTTCATCATCGGCATAGCATGCAACGACACAAAGCGGCCCAAGAAAATCAGCAGATCCTGTTTCTGCAGCACCAATATGTGGATGCATACATAAGTGATCTGAATTCTTTTCCTGCTCAATCTTTTTTGCTAAACTTCTAGACCAATGCTTTGCTTCATGCACCGCATTCTGTCCTAAAAAGCTTGCTTCATAATTCGATGTCACTTCGATGTCACAGCCAATAGCATGAGCTTTTAAAAGAAGGTTCTCGCTTTCGAATGGAACCATCTGACTGTCATAAAACTTCTTCATCTTGTTTAAAATGTTTTCATTAATCAAAAATTTAATTGGCTCCACTATATTCACCTCACATGTTTTATTTTATCATAAATTTCATTTTTTTGACAGTATAAATTTCATTTGTTATAATTAAGAACCGACAACGTCAAGGAGGTAAGTGTTATGAGTTTTCTTGATTTGATTCTTATCGCTTTTTTGTTATATATGTTTTTTAGTGGATATTCCAAAGGTTTTTTCTCTACATTATATGATTTAGTAAGCTTTATAATCATGATGCTTTTTATTTATTTTAATGTAGAAACTATTTCTTCTATTATCCAGATTTATAAGCCTGTAAATGATCCTTTATCACAATTAGGTGGTTCAGTTATAAATATGTTGATAGTCTTTATTATTATGTTTGTTGTTCTAGAAGTGATCCGCAGACTCATAGGCGTTCTTATTAAACCTTTAGTCAATCAATTGACTGATCATTTTGCACTCACTGCTTTTGTCAATCATTTATTAGGTGCGTTGATTCACGCATTAAAGGGTGTATTTATCTCCTTTATGGTTATGATAATGGTTATTATTCCCTTCTTTGGACCTGATATCTTAACTAATTCTAAAATTGGACATTTAATCATAGAAGATGTACCAATTATCTCACAAAAAGCAATCAATGAAGCAAGTGCTTATGGAAGCTTATTAAAAGGACAGCATACACTTCAACTAGAAGATCAAGATATACTAAAGAAGATGATTATCGCGAATAATCATGCTTATGATCATGGAATACTAGATGAGCATGATGCAACACAGTTTGTCTATACACAACTAGGCCCTGCTTTAATGAAACAGCAGGTCATTATACCTCATGAAGAAAAACTTCAATTTATCTCTTTATTAAATAAAACACCTTATACAGACACAGAAAAGAATACGATATTAAATAATATAGGAAGTGAATAAAATGTTAGATAGTTATAAAGTCTTAGAATTTCCAAGAATTCTAAATAGTATTGCTGGCAGCTGCCGTACAGAGATTGCGAAAAAGAAAGTATTACAATTAGAAATGTATGATAATCTGGCTGATTTAAATGAAGAACAGAATCGTTTAGAAGAAGCCATGACTATTCATCGTATTATGGGTACTTTACCTCTTGCGCCACTTCATGATATCAGTGCATATCTTGCAAAAGCGAAGATGGATGGTATTTTAGCACCTGAGGAGCTTATGGCTATTGATCATATGTTAGAAAATATCTTTCAGGTAACTTCTTACTTTAATGCTTATGAAGGAGAAATTATTCTCTTAAGAGACTTAGTAGAAGGCTTAGAAGGGGATAATGGTTTACATATAGAAATCAATAGATGCATTATGCCCGATGGCTCTATCAGTGATCATGCCAGTGAAACACTTTATCGTATTAGAAAAAGCATGCATGCATTAGAAGGACGTATTCGTCATTCTATGGAAGGGTATTTAAAGAGTGAAAAGAATTCATTAAGTATGGATACTCTCTCTAGCAAAAATGACCGTTTAGTTCTTGCAGTTAAAGCACCTCATAAAAATGAAATCAAAGGTTTAGTACATGCTACAAGTGCTTCTGGACAGACATTCTTTATTGAACCAGAAAGTGTTGTTGTTATGAACAATGAACTTAATGAATTAAAGAGTCAGGAACAGACTGAAATCAATAAAATCTTACAGAGCCTTACAAGACGTGTTAAGTATAACTATACAAGATTCTATTTTGATCAGGAACTCATGTCTGAGCTAGATTTTATTTTTGCGAAAGCACGTTTTGGCTGTGATTATGATTGCATTAAACCTGATATCAATGAATCAGGTGTTCTCTCTTTAAAACAGGCTAGACACCCACTTATTGATCAAGAAAGAATTGTACCTAATGATATTATTATTGATGGTAAGATGTTGATGATTACTGGTTCTAATACCGGTGGTAAAACTGTTGCTTTAAAGACTGCAGGATTACTTTCATTAATGGCAATTAGTGGTTTAGCCGTACCGGCTATTTCAGCTTCTATTCCATTCTTTGATGCAGTCTATACCGACATTGGTGATGAACAGTCCATTGAGCAGTCTCTTTCAACATATTCATCACATATGAAGAAGCTTATTTATATCTTAGAACACGCAACATGTCGTTCTTTAATTCTTATTGATGAAATTGGTTCTGGTACAGATCCACAAGAAGGGGCATGTCTAGGAGAAGCTATTCTAGATACTTTATTAAGACGTGACTGCCGTATTATTGCATCTACTCACTATGGTGAACTTAAGAGCTATGGGCAATCAAGAGATGATATTACTCTGGCATCTGTTGGATTTGATGTAGAAACAATGCGTCCTACATATAGATTAAAGCTTCATTCTATTGGTTCATCTTATGCCTTTGAGATTGCTGCTTCTTTAGGTCTTGATCACGAGATTATTAATCAAGCTTTACATAATAAAGAAGAACGTATGAGTGAAGCAGAAAAGCTAACCGAGAAGCTTACTAAACAGAGTGCTGAATTAGATGAAAAAGAAGAAAGAATCAATACGTTACTTGCTGATAATGAAAAACTTCATAATCGTTATGAACATCAGCTTTCTATTGCCACAAAACAGAAAGATCGTATTGTCGAAGAGGCACAGCAGGAAGCTAATAAGATGCTTGAAGAGGCTAAGAAAACAATTGATGAATTGACTAAAGATATTATGAATCAAGGTGCTTTAAAGCCTCATCAGGTGACTGCAGCGAAACATGCATTAGATCAGCAGAAATATGAAAAGAAAGAAGTAGTCAAGATACAGGATCATGTCTTTAAAAAGGGTGATCATGTTAAACTTGATAAAATGAATAGAGAAGGAGATGTCCTAGAAGTTAAGAAGCATGAATTGCTTGTTGATTTAGGTGGTCTCCAGGCTCGTGTTAAGGATACTGATGTAACATTCATGCATGGTGCCTCTAAGCCTCAGAAGGTTAAAAAAGCAGGCACAAGACAGCATATGAAGAAGACTGGACATTATGAAGTCAATGTCATTGGTATGCGTTACGAAGAAGCGATGAATATTGTAGAAAAGTTCTTAGATGACGCTTTATTACTAGGTTATCCTTCAGTACGTATTGTGCATGGTATGGGTAAAGGTATTTTACGTAATGGTATAAGAAAGAAGCTAGACCATTTATCATATGTCAAGGAATATCGTGATGGTGGGCCAAATGAGGGTGGTTTAGGTGTAACGGTAGTTAGCTTTGAATAAGAATCTAGACTATATTAAAAAGAAGCTTTCTCTGCTTCCTATGTCTCCTGGCTGTTACTTAATGAAGAATACAGACGGAAAAGTTATTTATGTAGGAAAGGCGCAAAAGCTTAAAAATCGCGTCTCTTCTTATTTTACAGGAGCACATAACTATAAAACCACAAAATTAGTCGATCATATATGGGACTTCGACTATATTGTGACAGGCAGTGAAAAGGAAGCATTATTACTAGAAATTAACCTTATTAAAGACTATACACCTGAATACAACATCATGTTCATGGATAATACCTATTATCCTTATATTGAACTCACTGATGAAACCCATCCAAGACTTAAAATAGTAAGAAAAACTAAAAATAAAAAAAATAAGTACTTTGGTCCTTATCCCGATGCCACTGCTGCTAGAAATACTTTTAAATTATTAAATAAGCTTTACCCATTAAGAAAGTGCAATCATGTACCAGATAAACCATGCCTATATTATTCTTTACATCAGTGCCTTGGGCCATGTATTAATGAAGTTGACAAGAGCCAATATGATGAAATTAGAAAAGAACTGATTTCTTTTATACATGGTAATACCAAATCTAAAATAGATGAACTCACTGAAAAGATGATGACAGCTAGTGAAAATCTTCAATTTGAACTTGCAAAAGAATATCGTGATCTCATTCGTTCTATAGAATATGTCACAGCAAAACAGAATGTCCAATTTGGAGACTATAAAGATAGAGATATCTTAGGCTATTTTATTGATAAAGGCTACATTAGTATTCAGCTCTTCTTTATGCGTGAAGGTAAACTTCTCTATCATGATTTTAATTTAGAACCAGTAGGAGAAGATTTTGAAGAAGATTTGATTCGTTTTTTAGTCACTTATTATCAAACACATCCAGAACCTTATGAACTGCTTATTCCTCAGGATGTTGATCTAGAACTATTAACTGAAATATTATCCTGTCATGTTCTTCAGCCACAACGAGGAGATAAGAAATCCTTAGTAGAAATGGCTAATAAAAATGCGAAAGAAGCATTAGAAAAGAAATTCTTGTTAAAAGAGAAGACAGATGAAAAAACAATTCTTCCTATTATTGAATTAGGCCAAAAACTAGGTATTGATACACCACATACAATTGAATTATACGATAACTCTAATATTCAGGGTGCTTATGCAGTCGCTGGTATGGTTGTATATAAAGACGGTGTACCATCTAAAAAAGATTATCGTAAATATAAGATCAAGACAGTAGAAGGTCCAGATGATTATGCAAGTATGAAGGAAGTTATCTATAGACGTTATTATCGCTTACTTATGGAACAAAAAGAAATGGCTGATCTCATAATTGTCGATGGTGGACTAGGACAGATCAAAGTTGCCAAAGAAGTGATAGACAGCTTAAATCTCTCTGTACATATATGTGGTTTATCCAAGGATGATAAACATTCTACCGCAATGTTGCTAGATGAAGATGGAAACCAGGTTCCTATTGATACAAAGAGTCCTTTATTCTTTTTATTAACGCGTATGCAGGATGAAGTGCATCGCTATGCTATATCATTCCACCGTCAGGTACGCTCTAAATCCTTATTTAGTTCTATATTAGATGAAGTAGAAGGAATAGGGGAAGCACGCAAGAAGAAGCTTCTTAATCATTTTAAGAGTGTTAAAAAGATGAAGGAAGCATCACTGGAAGAACTAGAAGCAGTCATTCCCAAGAATACTGCAGCAAAGCTCTATGAAGTACTACATAAAGAATAATCTATACACTCTTCATGATATACTATATAATTGACACTAGAGAGCAGGTGATTTAATGGAAAATAAGCGCAAGTATCTGTTTATTACAGTCATTGCATTATTTATCGTTTCATTCTATACAATTAATCTCCGATTTGATCCATTCTATCGTGTCAATGGCATCAACAACGATAATAGAATGATCATCGAAAAGTATTTAAGTAAAGAAGAACAGAAATATCTTGTAGAAAACAGAATTCCTCTTTACCATTTTATGAAATATATCAAATATGATGATTTCTATCTTCCGTATTATCAATATTATGAACTACTAGAAAAAACAGGGCGTTACTCTACAAATAAATCTATCCTACAAACAGGCAATGAATTAGCAACTAAGCTCACTGGTACCTATAAAGGTGCATCTTATGATCAGGCAAAGAAACTTGTATCTCATAATTTAGAAGCAGGATATTTATATAATCAGAACTTTGATTTTGATAAACTACAAATATATTATGAAATAAGACCTCTTTATGAAGATTATAGTTATGTAGACGATACAGAATACTATATTGAATTATTAAAGAATCGTGGACTAACAGATAAAATGATTCTTTCATTTTTCAAACAGGCATGTGCTAATTACTCTCGTTATGGTTTAACAACACTTATGACTCAGGCAAATAATCCTGATATGTTCTTGATTCCTGATCCTTCAGCTCTTTTAACTACCTTAAGTGATCAAACTTATATAGGTGCTTATGTTCCTCATAACCTTGTCTTAATGTCAGATATTCATCGTTTAAAATATGCCATGTATTTAAATAATGACGCTTATGACGCGTTAAAGAAGATGATTGATGCCATGCCTGATGAGATTGCGAATGACTTTTATGTTAAAGAAGCTTATACAAGCTTTACTGACTTACAGTATTCAAATCCTAACCTTGCAGGTAAAGATGAAAGACAATTAGGTCATACAGTTTCTATTGCATCTAAATCCATTGCCTATCAGGAGTTTGAAACATCTGCCCTGTCCCAATGGCTTGAAGCACATTCATATGAATATGGTTTTATATTACGTTATCCAAAACGTATGGCATCTTCTACAAATCATGTGTATGATGCACATTATTATCGTTATGTGGGTAAGAAGAATGCGAATAAGATTTATAAAGAAAATAGTTGTATTGAAGAATATAATCAGAAGGAGGCGGCTGAATGAAAAAAATTGTAATTATGTCAGATAACCATGGTGACATGAATATCTTAACAGATATTAAAGTTTTAGAAGATGATGCAGATTACTATATCCATTGTGGTGATAGTGAATCGTATCAATTACGTGATTTAGATGAATTTGTTGCTGTGAAAGGAAACAATGACTGGAGTCTTGATCTTCCACAAACTGCAAGATTAGATATTGAAGGAAGACATCTTCTGATTACTCATGGGCAGTTCTTTGGTTATTTTGATCGTGAAAAGAAAATGCTGGACTTTTTAAAGAAATATAATGGAGATGTTTTAATCTCAGGACATACACATATGCCTCTTGTAAAAGAAGAAAATGGTTTATGGCTTATTAATCCTGGCTCTACTTCCTGGCCACGTGGTGGCAGCAAAAGATCTTATGCAGTGATGACTATTGATGGTACAAATGTAGATGTTAGAATTAAAACATTGGAATAATGATACAATTTATTAAATAGGATTGACTTTTTATATCTTCCTATTATAATGGGCATGTAAAGTCAAATATAAAGATAGAGGAAGCGATGCATCAGAGTAGTATGAGGAGTCGGCAGACTAAGAATCATATGAAAGGTAATCATCGCCGAAAGAAGATAAGTGGCAGCTTATGGTCTTGGGGATTCAGGAAATACCTGTCTCACTCCTTCATGATGAAGAGGCGTTATCTAATCGTTAAAAGCTATGCGATAACGTATGGCTTTTTTTCTATTTTTATATAGAAAGGGGAATATTATGAAAAAGACTTTAATTACGCTTGCAACAGCAGCGCTTGTATTATCAGGATGTGGATCATCTACTAAGGATGACAACACTTTTACAGTAGGGATGGAAGCAGCTTACCAGCCATTTAACTGGCAGACTTCTAAGAAAACAGATACTGCAGTTAAATTAGATGGTGGTGCAGGTTATGCAGATGGTTATGATGTTGTCGTTGCCAGCAAAATTGCTAAAAAATTAGGAAAGAAACTTGTAGTAAAGAAGATTGCATGGGATGGTTTACAGCCAGCTGTAGAATCTGGTGAAATTGATGCAATTATCGCAGGTATGACTGCTGATAAGAAACGTGAAAAGGGATTAGATTTCACTACACCTTATTACCAGAGTGAAATGGTTATGATTGTAAGAAAGAACAGTCCAATGACTTCATTCAATGATATCCAGCAGTTCTCAGGATATAAGGTAACAGGTCAGAAGAATACTAACTATGATACAATCATTGATCAGATTAACGGTGTAAAACATCAGACACCTAAATCAACTTATCCAGAATTAGTTGTAGCTTTACAGCAGGGTGATACAGATGGTATTACTGCTGAATTACCAGTTGCAAATGGTATCGTACAGGCTAACCCAGATTTATCAATCGTTAAGTTTGCAGATGGCCATAACTTTAATGTAGATACTGCAGTATCAATTGGATTAAAGAATAATACACGTAAGACTGCTGAATTCAAGAAGATTCAGAAGGCTTTAGATTCTATTTCACAAGAAGAAAGATTAAAAATCATGGAAGATGCTGTTAAGAGAGCACCTACTGAAAAATAGGAGATAAAATGAAAATAGATTTTCAATATGCATGGAGTCAGTTAATTAATAACTGGCCTCTATTCTGGTATGGTATTAAGATGACAATCGCTTTTGCGGTTGTTGGTACATTAGCTGGTTTAATTATTGGTTTAATTATTGGTGCCATTCGTTGTGTACCATTAGATCCACTAGATAAACCAGTAACAAGATTCTTTAAACGTTTAGGACGTTTTATTACAGGCTTTTATGTATGGGTATTCCGTGGAACACCTATGATGGTTCAGGCCGTATTCCTTTATTACTTATTCAAACCAGTATTACATTGGAATAACTTTACAGCTGGTATGGTAATTATTTCAGTGAATACAGCTGCCTATATGGCTGAAATTATTCGTAGTGGGATTCAATCTATTGATCCTGGACAGATGGAAGCAGCTAAGTCTTTAGGTATGACAAATACTCAGACTATGATTTCTATCATCTTCCCACAGGCTATTAAGAATACATTCCCATCACTTGGTAACCAGTTTATTGTTAATATTAAGGATAGCTGTATGTTAAATGCGATTTCAGTTGTTGAATTATTCTTCCAGGCACAATCAGTGGCTGGTACAAACATGAGATATATCGAAGTATATCTTGTTGTTGCAATTCTTTACTTAATTCTTACAACTGTAGCTACATTTGTACTTAATTATGTTGAAAAGAAAATCAATAAGACAAACACAGTTACTATCAAGGATAACTGTGCTTAAGGAGGAAAGAAATGAATACAGTAATTGAAATTAAACATTTAGAAAAACATTTTGGTGACCTCCGTGTTCTTAATGATATTAATTTCACTATCGAACGTGGTAAGGTAGTTACTATTATTGGTTCAAGTGGTTCTGGGAAAAGTACATTACTAAGATGTATCAACCTTCTTGAAGTACCTGATGCAGGTGAAATTCTATTTAATGGACAAAATATCCTTAAAGGTGATTTAGATGCTTCTACATATCGTAGTAAAGTAGGCATGGTATTCCAGAACTTTAACTTATTTAGTAATAAAACAGTTTTAGAAAACTGTATGATTGGACAAATCAAAGTATTAAAGAAATCTAAAGAAGAAGCCCGCGTTGAAGCAATGAAACAGCTAAAAGCTGTTGGTATGGATAAATTTGCAGATGCTTCTAGTACAAAGCTTTCTGGTGGACAGAAACAGCGTGTTGCGATTGCAAGAGCTTTATGTATGAAGCCAGAAGTACTTCTATTTGATGAACCTACAAGTGCCTTAGACCCTGAAATGGTAGGGGATGTATTAGATGTTATGAAGGAACTTGCGAAAGAAGGTTTAACAATGGCTGTTGTGACTCATGAAATGCAGTTTGCAAGAGAAGTCAGCGATGTAGTATGTTTCATGGATAAGGGTGTTATTGCAGAAATGGGAACACCTGAAGAAGTATTTGAACATCCTAAAACAGAACGTGCTAAACAGTTCTTATCACGTTATTCTAATAGATAAAATATTGACTCAAGAGATAGCATAAAAGCTGTCTCTTTTTCTTATATAAAAAAACTGGTAATGACGGTTCTTTACCAGTTATATGCAAAATAAAAACCTCGGATAAACCGAGGTAATTAACAGATGGCGTCCACGAGGGGATTCGAACCCATGACCGCACGCTTAGAAGGCGTGTGCTCTATCCAGCTGAGCTACGTAGACATTTGTTTTTCGACTGCTCGTATATAATAGCATATAGATCATTTTAATGCAATAAGAAAATGAAAAAAATGATTAAATACCTATCTTAAGCTTTTCTCACACTTTAAATAATAAACAAACTGTGTAGATATTATAATATTCATATAACATTTTGAGTATTTTTAAATTGTATTATAATATATGTTGAAATGATAAATTGTTAGCGCTATCATATATACATATGGGAGGAATCAAAATGAATAAGAAACAGAAACTCGTTTCTACTACATTATCTACAGTAACAGCATTATCATCTGTAGGTGCTATCTCTAGTTTGCCTAATAACGTTATTACAAATGTTCAGGCATTAGATGAAAATACAGTAGAAACAACTCAACAGGTACAACCAACAATTAGAACAGATTTAGAAAAGGAAGTAGAAGATAAGAACTCTACTGTTATTTCTACTGGAGCTGCATTACAGGGAGCAGAGTATCAGAAGAACAGTTCAGAGGAAGCATTAAACAATGCGAAAAACAATAAGAAAGAAAATGATGAAAAGCTTACTACTTCACAAAATAAGGTTGATCAGACTCTTGCGAAAGAAGTAAAAGATAGAGCTCAAGTCGTTTTACAACTACAGGAAACTTTATCATCACAGAAAAAGCAAAAAGAAGCTTTAGATAAAGCTGTAGAAGAAAAGCAGAATCAATTAAAGGATGCGCAGGACAAATACAACAATGCGCAAACTGATTATAATGATTTAGCTGAGAAGAATAAGGATGCTTTAGATAAGTTGAATCAAGCTGAGAAGAATAAGGCTCAATATGAAAAAGACCTTGCCAGCTTAAATGATCAGTTGACTACTTTAAATAAAGATATTGAAACAGTTACTACAAAACTTAATGAAGAAAAGAAGTCATTAGAAAACAATAAGACTACTCTTAGTCAGTTAACTACAGAAAAACAAAAACTAGAATCACAGTTAAAAACTTCTAATGATAAGCTTAATTCTTTAAAAGATGCACTTAATAAACAGCCAACAACTGAAGAAGTGACTCAGTTGCAGAAAGAAATTGATACTCTTGAAACGGATATCAATACTAAGACAACTCAGTTATCTACTTTAGATCAGAAAATTAACAGCTTAACTACTTCAATTGAAGCACAAACTGCAACTGTTAATGAAACAACAAAGAAAAAGGATGATTTAACTAAACAGTATGATGCTTTAACTACACAGGTTAATGAAGCAAAAACAAATCTAGATACTGCAAAGACTAAATATGATGCAGCTAAAAAAACATTAGATGACCTCAACAACAATGTTGATACACCAGAACTTGCAAGTTTAAAGTCTGAACTCTATCACTTACAAAGTGAACAGACTGCCTTACAAGCACAGGTGGATGCGACTACAAGTCAATTAAAAGCAGCTGAAACTGAATTAGCCAATGCTTATACAAAATATGATAACAACGTTGTCAACTTCTATAAAGAAGTCTACAACAACACTGGTGATTTAGATGCTTATTATGCTTATACAGAATTAGAAAAGTATGATGGTAAGACAGTAGGATCAGCGACTATTTATGATAGTAAGAATTATGATAAGACAATGGCTTCATTATCTGATTTACATGAAGCACTTAATTATATTAAGATGTGTAATCAGATTAGAGCATATGAAGGTGTAGCACCACTTAAAGTCTCTTATTACCTTATGAGTGTATCAGCTATCCAGAACCAGTATTCATCAGTAAACCTTGGTCATTCTAAACTATATGAAGTAGGTGAAAACCTCTACTGGAGTAGTCAAGATAACAATTCTGAAGATTTTCTAGATAAAAATGGTAATTTAGATGTTAAATCTCTCTATGAACTAGGAAAAAAAAACCAGACTCTTTTAATATTCAAAGCAACAACCCATTTTATGGTTGGTGGACTGAAGAAAAAATTTTATATGAACAGACACAAAACGCAGATAAAGCTGGACATTATTTCAATATAGTTGATAAAAACTATACTTTAACAGGATTCAGTCATAATAATCAAAAGCACAATTTAAATATGTATACTTGGGGGCAGGTATTTAAAGATAGTTTGAAATTAAACAACCTTAATGGAGAAGGACAAACTACTATCACCGGTCTTACAGTAGATGAATTTGAAAATACATTAAATTCCTGGATCTTAAAGAAGGCCAATGGTGTTCAAATTGAACAGAATAAAGTTGATACTGCAAAAGCTGAAGTTGAAAAGGCGACAAATGCACTTAATGACAACAAGCAGAAAATCAACACAAAACAGACTGAAATCAATGATTATAAGGATAATGTAAAGACACAATTTAAAGCTGCAGAAACGACTTATAATAACGCTAAGAGCACATATGATAATCTAGTCAATCAACTGTCTTCAGTAAAAGCTGAATTAGATACTACTTCTACTCAACTTAACGCACAAAAAGACGCTTTAACTCAACTAGAAGATCAGTTAAAAGATGATAAAAAGAAGAAAGATACTTTATCTAGGCAGATCACTGATGAAAAGGCATTATTAGCTCAAAAGAAAGAAGAACTTGCGAATGCCACTAAAGATAAAGCTGAACTAGAACAGGCTCTTAAAGATGCGAATGCTGATGTTAATCGTATTACTTCTTTAATTGATGAAAATGATAAGAGAATCAATGCTCTTGAGTCAGAAATCAACACTAACCAGCAGAATATCAATACATATAGTGCTGAGTTAAATACTTTGAACTCTGAAGTTACTAGTAAAGAAACTGAAAAGAACGCTTTATCTGCCAATATTGATATGTTAAATACTGCGATTGAAGCATACAATAAACAGTTAGAAGAATGCAACAAGGCAAAAGATGCATTAAATGCTGCTAAAAACAATCTTGATAATGTTCAAGCTGAATATGATCAGGCTGTTAAAGGCCAAAAAGCTCAAGCTGATGCCGTAGCTGATACTACTAAGAAGCTAGATGATGCAAATGAAAGTCTTACAAAAGCACAAAGAGCCACTGCTGATTGGGAAGGTATTAAAGCAGGTACTATTGATCATTATGCACCTTATCATGATGAAGTATTAGATAACTTAAGTGATACTGTATTAGTTTATGTAAGTGCGAAAGATGCTGCTGGTTCAATTGAAACTAAACTTGCTGATGCGCAGAAGGACTATGATGAAAAGACAAAGAATTATGAGAATGCTTTAAGTGCCTATAATGCAGCTCTTAACGAATATAATGACGCTAAGGCTGATTTAGATGCATTTGATGCAAAATATGGTATTGTCACAAAAGATACAATTACTTTACTAAGTGAAATGACTTATACTGGTAAACAAATTAAACCAGAGATTGTAGTCAAAGATGGTAAAGGTAATGTTGTTGATCCAAGTGAATATACAATCACTTATGGTGATAATACAGAAGTAGGGGAAGGTAGTGTTACTATTAAGTTAAGTGACGAGTATTATGTTGGTACTATCACTAAAACATTTAAGATTGTCTTAGCCTCTACTGATAAAGATGACAATACTACTCCACCTGCAGATAAGAAAGACGATGTCACAACTACTCCTTCTGATAAGAAAGATAACGTTACTGTTACTCCATCACAGAAGAATGATACAACAGCTACAGTAAAGTCTGATAAGACATCTACTACTGTAAAAACAGGTGATTCATCACCAATTGTAATCTTTAGTCTTTTATCAATGCTTTCTATGTTCTTCTATACATTACTAAGAAGAAAAGAAAATAAAAACTAATATGAAAGGTACCCAGGCGTAATAGCGCTTGGGTACCTTTTTACTTAAATATAAAATAAAAACCTCAGATCAACCGAGGTAATTTTTAGATGGCGTCCACGAGGGGATTCGAACCCATGACCGCACGCTTAGAAGGCGTGTGCTCTATCCAGCTGAGCTACGTAGACATTTGTTTTTCTACTGCTCATGTATAATACCATGACTTTTTACATAATGCAAGCACTTTTTTCCATAAATATATGTGTTGCTTTAGTAAAGCATCTCACATATAATAAATATCAGTTTGATAAGACTAACAATTATTAGTTGAGACTAAGTAAGGAGATGACTATGAAAATTATTTGGATACTACTAGGATTTATATCTTTGATACTTGGAACTTTAGGAATTATACTACCTATTTTACCTACAGTCCCTTTCTATATGGCAACTGTATTCTGTTTTGCGAAAAGTTCAGATAAGCTTCACCACTGGTTTACGCACACAAACCTTTATAAAAAGCACTTAGATAGTTTTATACAAAACAGATCTATGACATTAATGACTAAATGTAAGATCCTGGGTATGGTTACAGCTATTATGTTAATAGGGTTCATCTGTATGAAAAATGTACCTGTAGGAAGAATATGTATTACGATTGTCTGGATTTTCCATATTCTTTACTTCTTTTTCCGAATCAAGACGATAAAGAAAGAAGTGATAATCAATGAATAAAGTAGAAAAAAAGAGAATTAAAGAACAGGAAACGATTGAAAAGATGATTCATATCTATTGTAAAAAGAATCATCATACAAAAGAGTTATGTTCTGAATGTAAGGAATTAGTGAATTATGCAAAAACACGTAGTCAAAGATGTCCTTTTATGGCAGAAAAGACATTCTGTGCGCATTGCAAGGTGCATTGTTATAAGCCTGAGATGAGAAAAAGAATCAAACAGGTCATGCGTTATAGTGGTCCTAGAATGATCATCTATGCTCCTAAAACAGCTTTATGGCATATGCTATGTACTATAAAAGAAAGGATATTAAAATGATTAAAACAAGATTGATACAATTGTTGTCGCATTCTAAAAAATATATTGTTTATACAGTATTCTGGCAATGGATTTCATTACTCGCACAGATCACTGCTGTATTTACTATTGCAGACTTATTGGGTTATGTATTGAATAATACGCTTACTATAACTCATCTTAAATCTACATTTTTATTATTACTAGGAATCATAGTGATTCGCTATACATGTGAACGTATGAGTGCTCGTACATCATACCTAGCAAGTGTGGATGTAAAACGTATATTAAGAGAAAAGATTTATGATAAGATGCTTAAACTCGGAGCCTCTTATAATGAATATGTGTCTTCTTCTGAAGTAGTACAGGTGTCTACAGAAGGAGTAGAACAATTAGAAACATATTTTAGCAAGTATCTCCCTCAATTATTTTATAGCTTACTTGCACCAATCACATTATTCATTATATTAAGTCGGGTAAATCTAAAAGCAAGTATCGTACTATTAATCTGTGTACCACTTATTCCTATGTCTATAGTAGCTGTACAGAAGTTTGCGAAAAAACTATTAAGTAACTATTGGTCTACTTATACAGGACTTGGAGATTCATTTCTAGAAAACCTGCAGGGATTAACAACTCTTAAAATATATCAGGCAGATAATATGAAAGCAGAAGAAATGGATCAAGAATCCGAAAAATTCCGTAAGATTACTATGAAGGTTTTAACTATGCAGCTTAATTCTATTAGTGTCATGGATATTGTTGCTTATGGTGGTGCTGCAGTTGGAATGATCATTGCTTTATTAGAATATCTTCATGGACATATTAATATGCAGGGTACACTCTGTATCATTCTTCTAGCCGGTGAATTCTTCCTTCCATTAAGATTACTTGGATCTTTTTTCCATATCGCAATGAATGGGATGGCAGCGAGTGATAAAATCTTTAAGATTCTTGATATTCCGGAAATAAGTTCTGGAAAAGAAGTATTATCTGATCATAGTCTAGATATCTTATTCAAGGATGTTCATTTCTCTTATGAAGAGAATAGAGAAATATTAAAGGGTATTAGCATGACATTACCAAAAAACTCTTTTATTTCATTAGTTGGAGAATCAGGATGTGGTAAGAGTACTATAGCTGGTATTCTTGCTGGAAAGAATAGAGGATATACAGGTGATATCACAATTGATGGTACTCCCTTAAAGGATGTCAATGAAGAAGATTTAATGAAGCATGTTGTATTGATTAGACATAACAGCTATTTATTTAAAGGGACTGTAGAAGAGAATCTTCGTATGGCTGATCCTCATGCTACAAAAGAAGAAATGAAAGCAGTACTAGAAAAAGTAAACCTTTTAGGATTTCTTAACTCACAGGATGGTATAAAAACAAAACTATTAGAGAAAGCATCTAACTTATCGGGTGGTCAGTGTCAAAGATTAGCCCTTGCTCGTGCTTTACTTAAAAAGGATGTATCTGTCTATATCCTTGATGAAGCAGCTTCTAATATTGATATTGAAAGTGAAGAACTGATTATGAATGTCATTCATGAATTAGCCAAAACAAAAACTGTATTACTTATTTCTCATAGACTTGCCAATGTAGTAAAAAGTGATCATATCTACTTCTTACAAGATGGACAAATCAAAGAACAAGGTTCACATACTGAATTAATGAATCAGAATGGTGCCTATAAACGTTTATATGAAACACAGATGGCTTTAGAAAACTATGGAAAGAAAGGAACTGTATAATGAATAAAACAAATCGTAGAAGTGCTATTCAAATTATGGGTCAGTTGATTGGTTTAGTTAAACCACTCCTTATTTTTATGATTGCTGCCATTCTGCTTGGTACTGTTGGTTATTTATGTGCGATCTTCCTGACTATCCTTGCAGGACAGGTACTTGCTCATGGACTTATTCCACAATTATTTTTTCGCATAAAAAATCCACGTCTTGTCTTTATGCCTGTTAAAACAGTCTTGACTATAATGATTGTGATTGCTTTATTACGAGGTATTCTGCATTATCTCGAACAATACTGCAATCATTATATTGCCTTTAGATTACTTGCCATTATTCGCCATAAAGTCTTTGAAGCATTACAGAAACTATGCCCAGCTAAGCTAGAATCTCGTGATAAAGGAAATCTTATTTCTATTATTACTACAGATATAGACAATATGAAATGACGAGGAGGAAACAAAAAAGTAACTCTCCTTAATTG
>ERZ838483.977-NODE-977-length-29747-cov-27.283241_pt1 | contig 29747 bp, 21 predicted proteins | sample MGYA00519939_ERZ838483 | MGnify/ENA primary metagenome ERZ838483 (study PRJEB31850, sample SAMEA3708836) | human gut metagenome | biome: human gut; feature: human-associated habitat; material: faeces | place: China | collected 2014 ... | reverse complement strand
TTGTCACCGTCACGGACGAAACCTCTGGTGCTCTGACCCCGGAGGGCAACCTGACACTGGTGGACGACTACCACACCAACTATTCCGATGGCAGCGGACAGCAGTTCATTACGCTGGTCAGCAAATCCGGCAACACCTTCTACTTGGTCATCGACCGCAATGCCAAGGGGCAGCAGACCGTCCACTTTGTGAACCTTGTGGACGAAGCCGACCTTCTGTCTCTGATGGAGGAAGAAGATGCCGATGCCTATACCGCTGAAAAAGAAGCGGCGGCGCAGGCAGAACAGGATAGGCTGAAAGCTGAGGAAGAAGCCAAGAAAGCTGCGGAAGAAGCGGCGGCATCCGGCGCGGAACAGCCCAAGGAAAACAAGGTCACAAAGATCGCATCCGGCTTTCTGGGCGTAGTCGTGCTGATCGCACTGGCGGCAGGCGGCAGCTTCTACGCTTTCGCAAAGCAGAAGCAGAAAAAGCAGGCCGAAAAAGAAGCCCTTGACCCTGATGCAAACTACACCGAGGACAAGGGCGACTTCGAGATTCCCACCGAGGACGAGCCGGAGGAACCCGGTGAGGAAGATACCGAACCCATCTGATTTCAAGGCGGCATTTGCCGCCGTACATATCCAAATGAAAACAGATTGGAGGGAACGCTTATTTTAATTCTAGTTGTAGCAGAAAAGCCATCTGTCGCTATGTCCTACGCAAAAGTCCTCGGTGCGACCAGCCGCAAAGACGGCTACCTTGAGGGCAACGGCTATCTGGTAAGCTGGTGCGTTGGTCATCTGGTGGAGCTGGCACCGCCAAACATCTACGATGCCAAGTACGTCAAGTGGAGTATCGCAGATTTGCCCATCCTGCCGGAAAGGTGGCAGTATCTGGTGTCTGCCAGCACCAAAAAGCAGTTTGGCATCCTGCAAAAGCTGATGCACCGCCCGGATGTGGACAGCATTGTGAACAGTTGCGATTCCGGTCGCGAGGGCGAACTGATCTTCCGCCTTGTCTACCAGCAAGCGGGCTGCAAAAAGCCCTTCTCCCGCCTGTGGCTGTCCAGCATGGAGGAAAACGCCATCCGGGAGGGCTTTGCCCACCTCAAACCGTCAACTGAATACGATGCGCTGTACAATGCAGCACTCTGCCGGGAACGCGCCGACTGGATGGTCGGTATCAATGCGTCCCGGCTTTTTTCGTGTCTGTACGGTCAACCGCTGGCGGTGGGGCGTGTTATGACCCCGGTGCTTGCTATGACGGTGGTGCGGGAAGCCGCCATTGCCGCCTTTGTGCCGGAGAAATTCTACACGGTTGCCCTGACCCTTGCGGACGGCGGCACCGCATCCAGCAAGCGGTTTGCCCAGAAAGCGGATGCCGAACTGCTGCTTTCCAAATGCCGAAAGGAGGGGCGTGTCACGGTGCAGAAGATGGAACGCAAGGAGAAATCCGAAAGCCCGCCGCAGCTCTATGACCTTACTGCATTGCAGCGGGATGCCAACCGTCTGCTGGGATTTACGGCACAGCAGACCTTGGATTATGCCCAAAGCCTTTACGAAAAGCGGCTTATCACCTACCCCCGCACGGACAGCCGGTTTTTGACGGAGGATATGGCGGCTTCCCTTCCGGGACTGGTGACGGACACGGGCAGGGCGTTTGCCGTGGAGGAGCCGATTCCCATCCATGTGCAGCAGGTCATCAATGGCGGCAAAGTCACCGACCACCATGCGCTGCTGCCTACGAAAAGCATGGCAAACGCAGATCTTGCCGCCCTCCCTGCCGGGGAGCGGAATGTCCTGCGGCTGATTGCCGCACGGCTGCTCTGCGCTGTGGGCGAACCGCACTGCTATGCAGAAACTACGCTCACCACCATCTGCGCCGGAGAGGAATTCTCCGCAAAAGGCAAGTTGGTGCTGTCCGATGGATGGAGAGCCATGGAGCGGAAAATGCTGGGCGAACTGTTGGGCAAGCAGAAAGAACCGGCTGTTCTGCCCGATGTGCAGGAGCAGAGCCAGTGCAGCGTTGCCGGTGTCGAACTGAAAGAGGGTCAAACGTCTCCGCCAAAGCATTTCACCGAGGACCTTCTACTTCATGCGATGGAAACCGCCAGTGCAGACAGTATGCCGGAGGGCGTAGAACGTCAGGGCATCGGTACTCCGGCAACCAGAGCCGCTACCATTGAAAAACTGGTGCAGAAGGGCTTTCTGGAACGCAAGGGCACCAAGAAAACCAAGGTGCTGCTGCCCACGGATAAGGGAAAAGCCCTCATTACCGTAATGCCCGAAGAGATTCAGTCTGCGGATATGACGGCTGACTGGGAAGCGAAATTGCTACAAATCGAACGTAGCGAAATGGAGCCGAGTGAATTTATGACTGAGATCAATACGATGATTACCGAACTGGTAAAGAATACGGAAATGAAAAAAGGAGTAAATGCGCTTATGAAAAACAAAATCATTGGTGTCTGTCCGAACTGCGGTGCAAATGTTGTGGAGCGTGAAAAGGGCTGGTTCTGTGAGAACAGGGAGTGCCGTTTCGTGCTGTGGAAGGACAATGCGTTCTTCAAGCGTCTGGGTAAGCGACTGGATTCCCATGTGGCGGACAAGCTGCTGCGGGATGGGCGTGTCCGGCTGAAGGACTGCAAGAGTGCCAAGGGCAAGACCTACAATGCCACCGTGCTGCTGTCCTGTGAAGCCGATGGCCGCAGCAAGTTTTCGCTGGAATTTGAAGGTGGGTGCTGATGGAGCAGATAAAAGAAGCGGTCTACCTTATCAACGATGAACGCTATCTGCATCTCCGGGAAAACGGTGCAGGGGTCGGCTTTGCCACTTATAACAAGGTAACTGGCGAGCCGCTGGAAAGTGGGCAGATCTCGGAAAAGAATCTGCCGCCAGATGGACAAAACACCATCCCTGCCGCCCGGAACTGGTATCTGTTTGAACTTTCGGACGATGACCGTAAGGCCATCCAACAGGAAAGCGTAAAGATCCTCGAAAACATCCCGCAGACGGGCATTGGCAGACGGCGCATCTGGGAGCCGGAAACGCTGCCGAAAGACATTCGTCTCATCAACAGCCACTATGATGACCTCTATCGCATTCCAGATGGCGGCGTGATTCAGGTGGATTACCCGGATGGGCGCAGTTTTACAGCACGGGTGGAACATCTGGATGATTACCACTTTGACATGGGCGGTCTGGGCAATGTGTTCCACATCTGCCAGTTTGCCGAGGTCATGGAGCGGAACCATGCAGACTTCTACCCCGAAATTCAGACACAGGACGAGCAGGCCGCATGGGATCTGGGTGGCAAAGGTTATCTTGCCATCCAGTCCTGTGAGGATGGATGGGACTACACCATTTACCACAGCGATTTTTCCGTGATGGACGGCGGGCAGTTGGATGCCCCGGAACTGACCATTCAGGAAGCCCGTGAGCAGATTCTGGAAGCACACCACATGGAAAAGGGGCGGCGGCTGTTGCAGGACTACGATGCCGTCATGGATAAAGTTGCGGAAGCTGAGGAACTGAGCGCAGACCACCGCCCTTCCACACTGGAAAAGCTGGCAGAACTGGCAAGTGATACGTCTGCGCCAAAATCCTCTGCACGTTCTGCACCGGAACTGTGAGGTGGATGATGCAGCAAAAATGGAACCAGAATTTTGACGATGAACCCATGACGGACATCCCGCAGAAGTTTCTGAACGCAGGGTGCGATGTTTATATGGTGATGCAGCTGCGGCATGACGAAAAAATCCTCGATGAAAGATTTGCTTCCATGCGGGAACTGCATCGTCGGGGCAAAACGCCAGACCCGGAGCATTACGAGGTCACCTACTATGCTGATCTGCCCGCCATGTGGCAGGATGTGCCGAACAACGAGGTTTTGGAAGAACTATTTCAGATGTTCAACCTCTCCCGTCCGCAGGATTTTGAGGGGCACAGCCTGTCGGTCAGCGATGTGATCGCACTTAAACGCAATGGCGAGGTGTCTGTGCATTATGTGGACAGCATCGGCTTCAAAGATTTACAGGGGTTTCTGGATAAGCAGCCGGAACGTGCTTCGGTGCTGATGAATCTCAAGGAAAAGTGCGATGCCCCGGAGTGCAATCCCACCGTCTGCCGGAAAGCGAGGGATGAACATGAACTTTGACCACGAGGAATTGACCCTGATGATGCTTTACAACACCGGCACCCGACTGGGGCTTATCCACGAACTGCGGCTCATGCAGTGCTACCTGATGCCCGACGAAATCGCCCTGCGGGAACTGTCTGAAAGTGTGATTGCAAAATTGAAACTCATGACCGACGAGCAGTTTGCCGAGGTCGAATTTCCTCTGGACTGATTTTTGCCGCCTGCGGGCGGCGTACATATCCTCTTTCTCTATGGTTGGCAGTGTGGTATAATTGGCTCAACAAACAAAAGTTTATATCTGCTAACGATAATTGCCGAATGGCAACGTGCAGATCGAAAGGTTTTCGCCATGAATCGTGCAGGATTTATGCAATTTATTCTTGAACAATATAGCGTTGAGCCGGATTACCCGTGGATGAAGAATCCCAATTTTGCAGTCTTCCGGCACAGCAACAATCAGAAATGGTTTGCCTTGATTATGGACATTCCAAGGAGCAGGCTGGGATTACCCGGTGACGAACTACTGGATGTGGTGAATCTCAAATGCGACCCACTTCTGATTGGCTCACTGCGCAGTGAACCCGGTTTCTTTCCTGCCTACCACATGAACAAAGATAGCTGGATCACGGTTTCACTGGACAACAAAGCTGATGCTGACAAGCTGAAAATGTTGCTGGACATGAGCTACACTGCTACTGCGTCAAAAATTCGTAAGAAGCACTGACAGTATTCTGTCCGTGCAATCAACATACAGAATGGAGAGTATCTGAAATGAAAATCGTAGTTTTGAACGGTAGTCCCCGCAAAGGCGGCAACACGGAGATTATGACACAGGCTTTTGCAGAAGCCGCCCGCAAGAACCAGAATGAGGTCAGCATTCTGGATGTAGCACCCATGAACATCCGTGGCTGTCTGGGCTGCAAATACTGCTGGGCACACAAGGGCGAATGCGTCCAGAAAGATGATATGGGCAAGGTCTTTGAGGCTCTGGTGGATGCCGACATGGTGGTGTTCGCATCGCCCATCTACTGGTTCGACATTACCGCACAGATGAAAACCGTCATTGACCGTCTGTATGCCGGCGGCAGTGTAGGCTTCCACTTCCACAAGACCGCCCTGCTGCTGGATGCCGGTGCCGACCATGTGTTCGATGCAGCCATCGCACAGTATAAGGCTATGACCTCCTATCTGAAGTGGGAGGATATGGGCATCATCACAGTTCCGAACATGGAAACCAAGGGCAGCATGACGACCGCTCCCAATCTGGCCGCGGTTATCAGACTGGGCGAATCGCTCTGATTTTTGAAAAATAATATTACATCCCTGCGGGCAATCATAAAACGGTTGCCCGCTATTTTTATGCTCAAAACCGGAAGGAGGCAACAATGTCTAGCAAAACCGAAGAATATCTTGCTCTTGCCCAGCGCACGGCAAACGGCTTGACGCGGTACTGGGAAAGCTGGACGGACTATCTGACCACAGCATCCCGGCTGTACAAGTACAGCTTTCCCGACCAGTTGATGATCTACGCTCAGCGACCCGATGCCACAGCCTGCGCCGATTACGACATCTGGAACAACCGCATGAACCGGTATGTCCGGCGTGGCTCCAAGGGCATCGCCCTGTTGGACGAATCCAGCGGATACCCGCGTCTGCACTATGTGTTTGATGTGTCGGACACCGGAGTACGGCGCAATTCTCGCGACCCGGAACGATGGGAAATGAATGACGACCTTTTCAAGCCGGTGTCTGAGATGCTGACCGCAGAATACGGCATCAGCCATGAACGGCTCAGCCAGCAGCTCGTAAATATTGCGGAGAAGCTGGTGAACGATTATTGGGACAACAACAGCGGCGACATCCTCAACATCGTTGACGGCTCTTTCTTTGATGATTATGATAGTAGTGGAAAGGAACTTCAGTTCAAGGCCGCTGCGACAATGAGCGTCACCTACACTCTATTAGAACGATGCGGGTTTGAACCGGAAGGCTACTTTGACAAGGATGACTTTCAGGCCATCCACACCTTTTCCACACCCGATGCAGTCTATGCGCTGGGTGCCGCTACCAGCGACATCAGCCGCGAGGTCTTACGCAAAATCGAGCGGACGGTGAAAACCACGACCCGCCGCCGAAACGTAGAAAGGATGGAAGAATATGAGCAGCAGTCTGAATTACACGAAGATCGGGGATTACCAGCTCCCGAACCTGACCCTCAGCCAGCCGAAGACCCCGCTGGGCAAGTACGGCAGGATGCGCCGGACCTACCTGAAACAGCATCGCCCGGTGCTGTACAACACGATGCTCCTGTCGGGGAGCCTGTATCCGCACCTGCTGGAGGTGGAGCAGACAGCAGAGAGCCGGATGCAGCAGACCATGGCGCAGCTTCTGAAACAGAGCCCGGCCCCGGACAAGGAGCAGAATCAGATGGCATGGGTGCAGCACATGAACAGCCTGAAAGCGCAGGCAGAGGAACTGGTGCTGACGGAGCTGATCTACAGCTAAGTTTTCTGGATGCCGTCCTTCCCACCGAAGCCCAGCAAATTGAGAAGATTGACCGAGCGGAGAGCGAGAAATCGTCCTCCGCTTTTGTTTTGTCGCAGGCTGAAATCGAGAACGAACTGCGTAAGCATGGTTCTGGGTTTACAGGTGGCAAGCAACGCATTATGGTACTGTACCAGACCCAGCCTGACCGAAAACTCCGTGCCAAGGCGTTGGCAAAGGAGTACGGCATCGGTGGGCATTCCCACGATTTTCTGGACGGAAGCCGGGGCTTTGTGAATCACGACTGGAAAGGACTGGAATTTGACCATTACCCCGACCACCAGAAAATCACCCTGAAATGGGCGCAGGTGGAAAAGTATATCGACCTTATGATTCAGTCCGACCGCTATCTGACAGATGAGGAAAAGGAACAGCGTGCTACCAGACAGGAAGCATCCAACTACAATGTCGGGGATGAAGTTGTGGTAGACCTGCCCACCAGAACGATTGAAGGTACCATCGGCTATGTTGGCGAAACCGATGTGCGCATCGACACCAGTGCGCACGGGCAGTCTTGGGACAATGAGGTTATTAACAAGCAGCAGTTTGAGCAGGGGCTGCGACAGAGTGCGACTGCTCAGCGTGTGGATAAAATGCTGGCGCAGGCAGAAGCCATCGCCAAGGAATCCGAAGTGCCTGAATACGAACGTTTCTCTGTCCGAAAAGTCGTTGACGGTAAAATGCCGCTTTTTGCTATCTGGGATGATCTTTATGATGACTACTATGAAACCAATCACGCCGTTCCACAGTTTTCTAACGAGAAGCAGGCAGAATCTTATCTGGAAAATCTGAAAAAAGAAGTTGCAGACAGAGAAGCCGCCGAGTGGCTCAAAGTCGAACACGCAAAATTTTTAGCAGACAAGGACGAGCCGGAGCCGTCTGACGAAGAACTGGATGAACTGCCGATCTCAACGGTCATTGACGGCGAAGTGCAGACTTTCCCGGATGCCGCAGCTTTGGATAAAGCCGTCAACGCAGAACCTGAGTCTGAACCTGTCGGGAATTTCCACATCACAGATGAACATCTGGGCGAGGGCGGCGCAAAGCAGAAGTACGCAAGAAATATCGAGGCCATCAAAACCCTGTTCCAGCTGGAACAGGAGCATCGTGGTGCCACCGCCGAGGAACAGCAGGTGCTTTCCCAGTATGTAGGCTGGGGCGGTCTGGCAGACGCTTTTGACCCCGGCAAAGATAGTTGGGCAAAAGAGTACACCGAACTGAAAGGGCTGCTTTCCGAGGATGAGTATGCTGCTGCCCGTTCCAGCACTCTGAACGCCCACTACACCAGCCCCACCGTTATCCGTGGTATCTATGATGCCGTGGAGCGCATGGGCTTCCGGTCTGGCAACATTTTGGAGCCGTCCATGGGCGTGGGCAACTTCTTCGGAATGCTGCCGGACACCATGCAGGACAGCCGTTTGTACGGCGTGGAACTGGACAGCATCACCGGGCGCATTGCCAAGATGCTGTACCCGCAGGCAGACATTACAGTGGCTGGATTTGAGACCACTGACCGCCGTGATTTCTACGATCTGGCGGTGGGCAATGTGCCTTTCGGTCAGTACAAAGTCAACGACAAGGCGTACAACAAGCTTGGATTTTCCATCCACAATTATTTCTTTGCGAAAGCTATCGACCAAGTGCGTCCGGGCGGCGTGGTGGCATTCGTCACCAGCCGCTACACCATGGACAGCAAGGACAGCACCGCCCGCAAGCACATGGCAGAACGTGCCGATCTGCTGGGTGCCATCCGTCTGCCGAACAATGCGTTCCGTGCCAATGCTGGCACAGATGTTGTCAGCGACATTATCTTTTTGCAAAAGCGTGACCGCCCCATCGACCATGAGCCGGACTGGGTGCAGTTGGGCAAAACCGAGGATGGCTTTGCCATCAATCAGTATTTCGTAGACCACCCGGAGATGGTTCTAGGTGAACTGACGATGGAAAGCACTCAGTACGGCAAGAAAGAATGTACTGTGCGCCCCATAGAGGGTGCGGTGCTTGCAGACCAGCTTGCCGAGGCGGCACAGCACATCGAGGGACAGTACACTGCCGCCGAGGTGGATGCTCCCGACATTGCCGAGGAAGAAACCGCCCGGCGCACCCTGCCTGCCGACCCGGACGTGAAGAATTTCAGCTACACCGTGGTGGACGGCGAAGTGTTCTACCGGGAAAATTCCGTGATGACACAGGTGGAACTGTCCGACACCGCCAAGGGGCGTGTCACCGGCATGGTAGAGCTGCGGCAGATCGTCAACGAACTGATTGACCAGCAGTTGGACTTCCCGGACGAGGATATTAAGGCATCGCAAGCAAAATTGAACGCCGCCTACGATGCCTTTACCGCAAAATACGGGCTGATCAACGACAAGAAAAATGCCCGCCTGTTCGATGATGACAGTTCCTACTATCTGCTCTGCTCTTTGGAAAATCTCGATGAGAATAAACAGCTCAAAAGCAAGGCGGATATGTTCACCAAGCGAACGATTCGCCCGGAGCGCACCGTCACCAGCGTGGACACCCCCAGCGAAGCACTGGCAGTGTCCATTGGAGAACATGGCCGTGTTGATCTGCCCTATATGGCGGAACTTCTCGGCTCTCCCGGCGATTATGAGCGTATTACCACAGAGCTGCAAGGCGTGATTTTCAAAGACCCTTCTGCGGATGCAGATGAGCCGGAAGCGGGCTGGCAGACTGCGGACGAGTATCTTTCCGGCAATGTGCGGAATAAACTGCGCATGGCTCAGCTTGCCGCTGAAAGCCACCCGGAGTTCAAGATCAATGTGGAGGCTTTGACCAAAGCGCAGCCGAAGGACCTTGAAGCATCAGAAATCGACATCCGACTGGGTGCCACATGGCTGAATCCCGCCATTGTGCAGCAGTTTATGATGGAGACTTTTCAGCCGCCCTACCGCATCCGCTATAACAACCTGATCCAAGTCCGCTACTCTCCATTTACGTCCGAATGGCGCATCGGCAACAAATCTGCCGCCGGAATGTATGATATCATGTCCACCGAAACCTACGGCACCCACCGGGCCAACGCCTACAAAATTTTGGAGGACACCTTGAATTTGCGGGACTGCCGCATTTATGATACCATTGAGGAGGACGGTAAAGAGCGGCGTGTCCTGAACCAGAAGGAGACGATGCTTGCCCAGCAGAAGCAGCAGGCCATCAAGGATACCTTTGCAGGCTGGGTTTGGCAAGACCCGCAGCGGCGGAATCTGCTGGTGAAGCAGTATAACGAGTTGTTCAATAGTACCCGGCCCCGCGAGTATGACGGAAGCCATATCCATTTTGTCGGTATGAACCCGGAGATCAATCTGCAGGAACATCAGCGCAATGCAGTTGCTCATGTGCTTTATGGTGGGAACACCCTGCTCGCCCACGAGGTGGGTGCCGGCAAAAGTTTTGAGATGGCAGCTTCGGCAATGGAATCTAAGCGTTTGGGCCTGTGTCAGAAAAGCCTGTTCGTGGTACCCAACCATCTGACCGAGCAGTGGGCCAGCGAGTTCCTGCGGCTATACCCCAATGCAAAGCTGCTCGTTACCAGCAAGAAAGACTTTGAACCCGCCAATCGAAAGCGTTTTTGCGCCCGCATCGCAACCGGCGACTACGATGCCGTCATTATCGGCCACTCGCAGTTTGAGAAAATCCCTCTTTCTGCGGAACGGCAGGCACGGATCATCGAAGATCAGATCGAGGAAATCGAAAAAGCCATTGCAGAGGCCAAAGAACAGTCCGGTGAGCATTTTACCGTGAAACAGATGGAAAAGACACGGAAAACACTGGAGGTGAAACTGAAAAAGCTACAGTCCACCGACCGCAAGGATGATGTGGTCACATTTGAACAATTAGGCGTAGATAGGTTATTTGTGGACGAGAGCCAGAACTACAAGAACCTATATCTTTACACCAAGATGCGCAATGTTGCTGGCCTTTCTACCTCCGAAGCACAGAAGTCCAGCGATATGTTCGGCAAGTGTCGTTATCTGGATGAAGTGACTGGCGGGCGCGGCGTGATTTTCGCAACGGGAACGCCCATCAGCAACTCCATGACGGAAATGTACACACTGATGCGCTATTTGCAGTACAGCACTCTCCAGCAGAAACAACTGACCCACTTTGATGCATGGGCTTCTACGTTTGGCGAGACCACCACGGCCATTGAGCTTGCGCCGGAAGGAACCGGCTACCGTGCGCGCACACGTTTTGCCAAGTTCTTTAATCTGCCGGAGCTGATGAATATGTTCAAGGAGGCAGCGGACATCAAGACTTCCGACCAGTTGCATCTGCCTGTTCCGGAAGCCAAGTTTGAAACTGTCGTGGTCAAACCCTCGGAAATCCAGCAGGACATGGTGAAATCCCTGAGCGAACGTGCTGCTGAGGTGCATAGCGGTGCGGTTGACCCCTCGGTGGACAATATGCTGAAGATCACCTCGGACGGACGTAAAACCGGCCTTGACCAGCGGCTGATGAATCCGCTCACCCCGGATGACCCGGACAGCAAGCTGAATGCCTGCGTCGACAATGTTCTGCGTATCTGGAACGAAACCAAAGAGGATAATCTGACGCAGCTGATTTTCTGCGATATGTCCACGCCCAAGGGAGACGGCTCGTTCAATGTCTACGATGATATTCGCACAAAGCTGCTTGCCGCCGGGGTGCCGGAATCGGAGGTCGAGTTCATCCACAACGCTGATACTGAAGGTAAGAAAGCGGATTTGTTCTCCAAAGTCCGCAGCGGCAAGGTGCGTGTCCTGCTGGGCAGCACTGCAAAGATGGGCGCAGGCACCAATGTCCAGACCCTGCTGGTGGCCGTGCATCATCTGGATGTAGGCTGGCGACCGTCCGATATGACCCAACGCAACGGCCGAATCATCCGTCAGGGCAACAAAAACAAACAAGTTTACGTCTATAATTACGTCACGGAGGGGACATTCGACGCCTACCTCTGGCAAACGCTGGAAAACAAGCAGAAGTTTATTTCGCAGATCATGACGAGCAAATCTCCGATGCGCTCCTGTGATGATGTGGATGAGCAGGCTCTTTCGTATGCCGAGGTCAAGGCCCTATGCGCAGGCGACCCGCGCATCCGGGAAAAGATGGATCTGGATGTGCAGGTAGCAAAGCTCAAGGTGCTGCGCTCGGATTACCAGAACCAGAAATATCGTCTGGAAGATAAGCTGCTCAAGCATTACCCGGAGGAAATTCAGAAAGCGAAGAACCGTATTGCGGCTCTGAAAAACGATGCCCAAATCGCAGACGCACACCCGCAGGATAAGGAGAACTTCTGCGGCATGACGATCAAGGGCATGGTGTTCGATGAGAAAAAAGCCGCTGGTGAGCGGCTGATGCTCGCCTGCAAGGAGATGCCGAATGCGGATATGATGCTGCTGGGCACCTATCGCGGCTTTGAGCTGAATATTCGCTTTGACAGTTTCAAGAATGAGCATCAAATCGTTCTCCGCGGCGAGCTGAGTTATCCGGTACCGCTGGGCGATGACCCTCGCGGCAACATCGTCCGTCTGGACAATGCCATCGACAATTTCGCTGACCGTATTGCAGATGCCGAAAATGCTCTGCAAAACCTTGAACAGCAGAAGCAGGCCGCAGAGGTCGAAGTGGCAAAGCCGTTTGCGCAGGAGGAAGAACTGCAAACCAAATCTGCCCGCCTTGCAGAATTGGATGCGCTGTTGAACATGGAGCATCAGTCCAGCCGGACAGAACCCGAAGCGGAAGAAAAGCCGGATGCCCGCCCCTCTGTGCTGGCAGCTCTGGAAGAAAAGGCTGATAAAGTGGAGCCTGTCCGACCATTCAAATCTTACTTGGATAAGGATGGTGATGCCCGGTGACGGAGCACCGTGACCAGCAGATCCATTTTCGTGTCAGCAAAGTCGAACTGGAACGCATTCGTCAGAAGATGGAAAGTTGCGGTATTTTGAGCATTGGCTCTTATCTGCGAAAAATGGCTCTGGATGGTTACTGCCTGAATCTTGATTTACCACAGCTGCGTCGGATGGCGTACCTTCTTCAGAATTGCAGCAACAACCTGAATCAGGTGGCGAAACGGGCCAGTGAAAGCGGGCAGCTCTATGCCGCCGATTTAGAGGACTTGCGTAGTCGGTTGGATGAGCTGATAGCTATTGGCAAGCAACTTCTCGCCAAACTCACCGAACTCTAAAAAATTTCCCGCAGTAGGAGGCTGCGGGTTTACATAACGGTTGACACCCTTGCAAGGCAAGGGGCGATACCTTTATAATAGGGGCGAAAAAGAAAGGCTGGTGTTTGATATGAGGTTTTTATTCAAGATGATGCTTGCCCCGATCTCTCTGTTCGTGGCTTTTCTGGCTCTGATGGCAAAGTGGCTGCTTACTCTGTCCAGCTATGTTGTCGCGCCGTTGATGCTGTATATCTTTGGCTGCGGCATCTACACCGTCTACCGCCAGACTTGGGATCAATTTCTGATTCTGCTGGTTGCCGAATTTCTCTGCTTTGTCCTTTTTGTCGGCGCAACTGCAATAGTGGAGGGCGTTGAGAAATTCAGCGGTTGGCTCCGGGACCTGATTTGATTTTGAATCTTCTTGCCGCCTTCGGGCGGCTTTTTCATTTAGGAGGTGATCTGCTCTGGCTGCTACTCGTCTGATCGCACTGCATCAGCACAAAGGAAAATCTATTGCCGCCTGCCTGAAAGACCGCACCAACTATGCACAGAATCCTGACAAGACTGAAAAAGGCGAACTTGTCAGCAGCTATCAATGCAGCCCGCTTACTGTGGACGAGGAGTTCATGCTCACAAAAAAGCTGTACGAGCAGGCCACCGGGCGCAGCCAAAAAAGTAACATTATCGCCTATCAGATACGGCAATCTTTCCGATCTGGTGAAATTACGGCTGAAGAAGCAAACCGCATCGGTTATGAGTTGGCCTCCCGGTTTCTGAAAGGCAAACACGCTTTTATCGTTGCAACGCATACCGATCGGGAACACATTCACAATCACATTATCTATAACTCGACCACTCTGGACGGCACAAGAAAATTCCGGGATTTTTTCTTTTCCGGTCTGGCAGTGCAGCGGTTGAGCGACCTGATTTGTCTGGAGCATCAGCTGTCAGTCATTGAAAAGAAGCCTTACCGGGAACGGCAGAAGCGCATCACTTACCCACCAAAGGAAAGCAACCGCGACCGGCTGTGCAGTGTAATCGACGAGATTTTGCAGCAGAAGCCCACCGACTACGAAGATTTTCTGCAAAAGCTGGAACAGCAGGGCTATGAAATCAAACGCGGCAAATACACTTCCGTTAAAGGCGCACGGCAGAAACGCTTTATCCGGTTCAAGACACTGGGTGCCGGGTACAGCGAGGATGAAATCAAAGCAGTCATTGCTGGAAAAGCCGAACACCGCCCACATCAGAAGCAACCTCCCAAAGAGCAGCCGTTCCAGTTGCTGGTTGACATTCAAGCAAAACTTGCCGAGGGCAAAAGTGGCGGCTACGAACGCTGGGCGAAGAAGTACAACTTGAAAGAGATGTCCAAAACGCTGATTTTTTTGCAGGAGCAGAAAATCGGCAGTGCGGATGACCTGAAAGAGCGTGCTGATACTGCACTTTCTCGCTATCACGAACTGGGCGATTCTATCAAGGCCGCAGAGCAACGTATGACCGAGATTGCAGTCCTCCGTGCGCACATCGTCAACTACGCCAAGACCCGACCAGTGTACGATGCCTACCGCAAATCCGGGTATAGTTCCAAATTTCTGGAAGCACACCGGGAGGAAATCACGCTGCACCGAGCCGCCAAAGCCGCTTTTGATGAAACAAGATTGAAAAAGCTACCGAAGGTAAAAGAACTGAATGCAGAGTATTCTGCGTTGCTCACCAAGAAAAAAGCACTCTACCCGGAGTACCGAAAGACACGGGATGAGATGCAGGAAATCGTAAAAGCACAGAAGAACGTGGAACTGTTCTTTGCGGAGGAAAAGGACTCCAAGCAAGTCGAGCAGATCCGATAAAACAGTCCCTGAGAACTTTGCCGCTTATCCGGCAGGGTTCTCAGGGTCTTTTTTGCTTATTGCTCAGTCTGTACTTGGAACGGCTTTTCCGGCAGTTTCAATTTGTTTGGCAACCATATTTTCCAATTCCCCCGTAATCGTTGCACAATTTGCAACACGATAATTCCAGAAGTAAGAAACGCCTTCACACTCCTCAACGGACAAATCGCTGTTGACCAAAAGCAGTCGGTCGGAGGTTACTTTCAGCTTTTCGCACAGAGCAGCATATTTTCCATAATCAATGCTTCGGCTGGACGATTTGGCTTCCACCCAGAAGAATTTTCCGTTGATGGAAAACGCAACATCCAGTTCATGCGTGCTCCCTGCGGATGCCGCTTCTGAAAGAATCACATTGGAGCAAAGCGAAACTTCTGCGCCCTGCTCCTCCTGATAGCGATTCAAAATCTGCTGAACCTGATGCTCCACAAAAAGTTCCAGCCACTTCCCGCTCAGGAAATGCCGGACAGTCTCATTTTGCGCAAGCTCATAGACGATATTCTGCGGATAGATCACAATGGATGCAAAAAGTCCCATTTTATCCCACGTCTGAGCGATTTCCGAAAGTGTGGCAAACGAATTCTTGGAAGTACCCTTTGGGATACGAAACGAAAAAGAGCCGTCACTCTGCATATGTGTCCGAATAAACTGCAAGAAATCCACCACTACCGGGTCGCAAAGAGCTTCGCCTGTTTTCCATGCCATCCGCTGAACGGCAATCGGCGGAAGTTTTTTCGGTACGACCTGCTGAACGATTCTATACCCACAGCGTTCCAGATGCTCCAATGCGGTCAAAGGCTTCGGAGGGATTTTTTCTTTAACTTCGGACTTTTCTGCACCGGATGTATTCTCAGTCAGATAGTTAAACTTCCATCCGTATTCCCAAGCAGGCGAACGGGTCAACACACCAACTGCATGAAATCCGCTGTCCGGTTCCTCCATCGGAAATGTGATTTTGTTCTTTTGGATATTGATTTGGAGCGTTTTATTTTTCAGCGCTATCTGATAAGCGTCAAGAAGGAATTCCTTCCCCTTATATGTCAGCTCACTGGAACTATTTGCAGAAAGGCCAGCATTTTTTGCCAAAGAGAGAAGCAGACAGGTCGCTTTGGGCAGCTTAAGGATATGCTCCATCTGCGCAGTGTCCGGAATCACTTCCGCATTTGCGTTATCGGGCTGCGGCAATTCGTCTGCCGGAGTCTCCTTTGCTGGTGCAGAAACTTCGGGTGTCATTTTTGAAGCAGCCTCAGATTTTCCAGACTTGGGCAAAGGTTTCGGCTCCGTATAGACCTCAGCAATAAATAATTCATAGGAATCGATGCACGAAAGTTTTCCTGCCGCTGCAAGTCCCACATAAATCGCAGCCGCCCGTGAGGAATCGCCATAATACTTTTTAGAATCCGCTGCGGCAGCAATATCAGAAAAAGCATTATATCTGCTCAGCGGCTCCGCCTTTTCCGGGAACTGCTTCAACGCACGGCAGTAGAGCCACTCAAAGAACGAATCCATGTACGGCTCTGTCGGATACTCGTTTCCTTCCAGAGAGTAACGTAGCAGCTCTCCACTGGTTCGCAGCCGAGTGTCCTTATGGACTTTGGGTGGCTCACAGGTCAGAAGGTCAGCGAATGGCCCACCATGTTCAAACACTTTGGTGGCTTCAAAAACCGTGCTGATGGGTACATCCTGCGCAACAGAATCCAGATGCAGCAAAAGCCGCAGAGAAGAAACAGCTTCACCCTCCGGCTGAACGGATGCAGAGCTGACTTCCAGAATCGAAACATCAGGGTCTGTTGTATGGACGGCATCATGGACGGCACGGATATTCTGCCGCTTGCTGCCTTTTATCCATGTGAATGTCACCGGCTGTTCTCTGCAATAGGGATAGCCGGATATGGGAAAACAAATGGTTCGTGTTGCCATGAACACCTCCAACTTTTTAGGACAAACAAGTTTATGTAAATCAAGTATAGCACAATCCCGGATGTGCTGCATAGCACTATTTTCTGCTTCCGGGAATCCATCTGTGCAAAAAGTGCCGATACCACAGGCATCGGCACTCAGATTAAAAAGCATTTTTCAAAAATGTGCAGCCTGCATCCACTGGATGCAGAACACAAGGGGTTTGGGCACAGCCCAACAAGCATTTTGAATTTGATTTTTAGAAATCGGATTCAAAAATTGCAAGTTGGTACCAGCTTGCACTGCTTGCCACAACAATGCGTCCTTTTTGTCCGCAATTCGTAATTTTCAGATTGGAGAAAAACGCCATGGCAAAGACGAAGGCTGAAGAAAAAGCTCTCAACCTTGATTAGATTTTGTTTAACTGCCGGGATTATCTGCGCGCTGCGCGCAACTCCGGCTCGTTCTTTGAAAAGCGTGATATCCCCCGCAGTACAGCCCCGAAGTTCTCAAAAAGGTCATGGAACAGGTAGAGAACTTTGAGGAGAACAATTAAGCATTTTCTCGTTTTAACGTGGGATTAGATTGCTGTAGACCTTAATACAAAAAGATAGATAATGAAAATCTGGTGTCTGCTGGTACCAAAAAGCAGTTTGGCATCCTGAAAGACCTGATGAACCGCTCCGACGTGGATATCATCGTCAATGCCTGTGAAGCCCACCTCCACATTCCCATGGCCGATTTCGTAGTCTATGTAGTTGTAGCGGCTCCGGTCAAACCAGATCTGATAGGTCAGCCCGTTTTTCATTTTCTTTTTGAAGTCGCCCTTTTTCAGACGCTTCCAGCCCTTTTCCTCCAGGCCCAGGCCGTTCCACAGGTAGTCCAGAAGTTCCTGAATTATATCTGCCGGCCGTTTTTGTTCCACGGTCTCCACCCCCTGACGAATTCTCTTTAATAGTCAAGCAGGATAGGCACCTGCTGCTCCTCGGCAAACCGCATGGCCCGCCAGAACACGGAGAAGGCAAACTTGGCCAAGGATTGGGTGTCATACTGGGTGTGTTCCGGGATGTCTGCCTTGCTGTACTGTCCATCTGAGTCTACGGTTCCGTCTACCGGGTATCCCTCCGTGTCTGCCCAACCAAGGATAGTGTCCTCATCGGCCTGCCATGCCAGCTGGTTCAGCTTTTCCAGCTCCTTCCGCAGTCCGCCCAAGGTGGCGATCATCGTCTGATCATCGGTGGGCAGAGGGCCTTGGAATAGAAAGCTGTCGGTGAGGGGAAGCCACCAAGTCGCGCCCCGAAGCAGGGACCACACCCGCTCCTCGTCCGATGCAAGGCGGGCAATCAGGGGATGCTCCCCGAAGTCCCAGTCCTTCTCCACGGTGAGAGGCACCGGTTCCTCGTATGTATGACAGGCAGCCACCAGCAGCATAGCGCCAAAGGCATCCCAATCCGGCTTATCGGTGTAATAGGGCCGCTCGTTGTCCTCCGGCCATGGAGTGTAGTGCGGCTGGTTCGGCTGGGAAATGGCGGCTAAGATCTGATCCCGCCAGTCCTCCACTGCCGCCTGGATCTCAGCCGGGGACAGCTCCTCCTCGTTGTCGGCGGGTTCTCCATCCGGGGTGATCCGGTTAAAGGTGTATCCGTTTTCCTCCGCCCACTGCTGAACAACAGTTTTCCAGTTGTGAGAATAGTACCGGGTCAGCGGCCCGGCGTAAATATCAAGTCCCATAGCAATGTCTCCTTTTCTGTTATGCAGTCATTCTTTTGCTGGAGCGAACATCTGGTCAATCTTCTCCAGATCGTATTCCAAAATCCAGTCATGAAATTGATGATAGAGAGGCAATAGCAGCTTCTGTGAGCCGCCCAGCACATCCAGCCCACGGTCATCGTACAAATGGTAGAGGAACGGCCCCGGCCCAGCCAGATAGACGCTGGACACAAAGCCGTTCCAGCCGCCGATGTCCCCCAGAATGATTTCCCGAAGAAGCAGCTCTGGTTGAAAGCTGATCTTGCTGAGATCCCAGTAAAACTGCACTTGTGCGTGGGTATCCCCATCTTCATCCTGCTCTGTGGCCGAAAGTTGTTCATCGGGAACTGGGAGGCCCACTCGCTGCCGGATAACGGTCAGCAGGGACTCGGCGGGTTCTTCATCGGGATACCCGTCGATCCGCAGAAGGTCCGGCACCGCCGGAAGTGCCCGATAGATCGCGGCGGCTCGGTCCAGCGCCCCCTGAACATAAGCGGGGTTGGTTTTCAGCTTCGCCGCACGCCTATCCAGATAGATTGGTTCCTCCCCGCCGATCTTAAAACGAATGCCCACCGGTGCATGGTAGAACAGAGGGTGTTCCAGCCCAGCCATGCCCAGATCATGTAAAATGTGTTCAAACCGCTTTGCCAGCATGGTATCCCTCCGTTCTCATGTCATTTCATACAGCAGAGCAGCATCGCCCTGCACCAGTTCCAGATGGGAGCGCAGCGTATTAAGCCCGCTTTGCACCGCCTCGGTGGGCAGATCCCAGTCCGGGGCAATTTCAGCGGCCAGCTCCGGGAGATCCTGCTCCCGCAGAGCTGCCAGCAGTTGAGACGCCAGCTCTCCCTCCAGCAGAGCGCAGTCCAGGGTGTCTTCCGTCTGGGGAGCAGGAAAACGGACATCCAGATCCAGTTCGCTCTCACACCAGTCCCAGATGGCCATATAGACCGCGCCGGAGCAGTCACCGTCGGACAACTCCTGCCGCTGGTTATTTTTTATCAGATAAAAGGACGCGATCTGTGACATGGTGGTTCCTCCTAAATGTTATTCGCTTCCATCAGCCCTTCGGCCTGCAACCGGATCACATAGAAAGCTCGCACCCAGTCCAGTTCCTGCTCCATGGAATCCTCCAAAGCCAGCAGGCGGCGCTTGCCAAGCCTGCGATCCAGAAGGGCAAAGATACGGACAAGGGGATTCTCGCTGACAAGGCTTTTCTCGATGCTCTGGTTGTCAAAGATCCCAAACGCCTCATAGAACACCTTTTGGTCAAAGGTGCCCTGCTCCAGCGCATAGGCATGAGCCTGATTGATGGCCTCTTTTGCGGAGTCGTGATCTTTCAGCGTGGTGGAGCGCAAGTGATGAAATTTCGTCCACACATTTTCAAAATAGGTGTAGTAGTTGCTCCGCAGCACTTCCACGCCGTCCACACGAATGGCGGCCCGGCCCTCATGGTCGGCGCTTTTGCTGTAACTGGTGGCAAAATACTGGATGTGGCCCCGGAGTGCCGGGCACAGGTAGTCATTCTCCAATTTGTTCCGGATTCCACTCCAAGTGGATACTCTACTGTTTGACATAGGTGTTGTTTCCTTTCTGCTGATTCCTACTGCTTTTGGAGATACTCCCGGAAGCATTCGATGAACTCCCGATTCCGCTTAGGGACATCGAACCCCTTCCGATGGGGGAAGAACCCCTCCTGTTCCACATCGTCCAGCAGCTTGGGCAGATTGGAAAACCGGGCAAAGAATGGTAGTGCATAGTCCTGGATCTGCCCGGAAATTTCCTGGATAGAGCGTTCCCGCTCCAGCAGAGTAGATACCTCATAGCGGGGGAAGTCATCATACCGGTGGGTCAGCCGGGCGATGGAGGTACCCACGATACCATCATAGGTTTCCTCCGTCCCTTCCTGCTCACTGCGCCACTGGGCAATCACCGGGGAACTCACATCGAAGAAGGCAGTAAAAGTGGTGGAGCCAAAGCGGATGGAGGGGGAAAAGTAAAAGGAGAACACAAAGATGCCGTCTTTTTTGTAGATGTCATTTTTGCTCTTGCGGTATTTGTAGCCCAGCGGGTTCAAAGGCTCCGCGATCCGCTCACAGGTATAGACGAAGATCTCACGGGGCTTGGTTCCCTTGGGAAAATCCTTCTTCTCCATGTTGCCACCTCAATCAAAATCCATCCAGACCAAGTGCTTTCCGCAGTGAAGGCACTGGAACAGATAGCATTGCAGATGCCCGCCATTGACGGATTCCCGGATCATGTCCTTCTGCTCCTCGTCCCACATGGGGTCGTCCAGTACCTCCTCCAGCACACCCAGGGCCCGCAGTTCTCTGGCACCCACATAGCCCAAAAAGGCACAATAGTCACCACAATGGGCGCGCCAGTATTCCTGCTGCCAGCTGGAGTAGCCGGGAGTACGGTGGATCAGCTCGTCCAGCTTCTCCGGATCGTCTACGCCATCGTCCACAGAGAAATCATCTTGAAAACTACCGTCATATTTCCGGGCTGCTTCGCCGTTGGCGATGCACTCTGGGCACAGATATGCAATATCCTCCACGGCGTAAAAGGGGGCTGTATAGAAAATATGGGTCGTCTTGCCACAGCAGTCGCAGACAACGCCGTCTGCGGATTCCTCAAAAGCCCCAGTTTCCAGAGGGTTTGGGTGATACCGGAAGGCGGGCAGGCCCAGCTGGGCCTGCCGTTCCTTCTCTTTCTGCTTTTCCTCCGGCGTTTTGGGCTTGGGGAGAGCATAATGATTGCCCCAGTTTTCCGCATAGTCCTTCAGCGTGCCCAGCCGCTTGAGGGTCTTTTTATCGGAACGATTTCCGATTTGGCAGAGCAGTTCGTAGGCGTCCTTCTTAAAGTCCAGCAGGTCATATACATCCACCAGCACTTCCTTGGCCTGCTGATCCTCACTCTGCTCAAGTTCTTCCTTGAAGGTATATAGAGCGCGGACATTGTCTGGACCTTCATTGGTCGCAACAAACTGTTTTTTTAGTTCGATATAGGTTTTCTGATATTCTGTCATTGGTCGCACCTCCCATCAATCCCACCAGAAATACCAGACAGTGGACTGCCACAGGACATCTGCCAAGGAGCCAATGCTTCCATCCTCATTCTGATCCAGATCTGGGCAGAAGCCATATTGCTCCACAGCCACTTCCATAGCTCTTTCCTTGGAGATCGGAGTCGGAAGTTCAAACTCCAATTCATCGTGGCTCATGGCGGCAGGGATGGCACCATGCTGCTCGAACCAGTATTTCGCCACTGCCATCAGGTCCGGCGTGTCGGGGCACTCATTCCAATTTCCAAAGGGCAGGTAGGCGAAGATCTCCCAGGGGTTCTTTACCGGAATTTTAGCCAGAATGAGCGGATATGTCATTCCGGTATCATCGTTCCAATAGTTTGCGAAGCGGTCGTTGGGTTCTCCGCCCTCCATCTCGCCCAGGACTTCCTCCTCCCAGTCCATGTCATCGTCCTCGGCTTCTTCCTTGCGCTGGCCGGTCAATTCCTCCAGAACCGCCTTTCCGTCCTTGATGGGAGCGGAGAGCATCTTCTTTCGATACTCCTCTACCGTTTTGAGGTCAAATTCGTAGAAGTCCGCATTGTGCTCCGGGTCGGCGTTCATTACCAGACATTCCAACAGCGTTTCATCATCCGCCTGGATAAGTACGGGAACAAAGCCCTCCCGTACCCCCAGCCGCTGGGCGTAGCTGTATGCCGACATGATGGGGTCATCATCTGCCATGGATGGGAAATAGGTACACTCGCAGTCCAGATACTCCATGATGGCCTGAGCAACCTCGGAAGGCTCCAGCGTGTCCTCGTCGAAGTCCTGTCCCTGCCAGTTTTCAAAGCGTTCCTCAATCACTTGAGCCATGGTCTGATAGTATTTCTCATCAAATGGGATGAATAAGTATGCCTCCTGTTGAAATTCATTGGAGTGGTATCGGGACGGACCAAAATATTTCAGGGCATAGTCATCAATGTCGGCAGGATAGTAGGGGCTGTCGCCCTCTCCGTAGTAATAGCCTGCAAAGGCACGGCCTTGCTGATTGAACAGCACAGAGAACAGACAGCCGTCCAGCTCATCCCGGATAAACTCCCTCAGATCCACATTGGCAGGATCAGCTTTGACCTGTTTGGTCACTTCGCTGTATTCTTTCAAGAAGTCCTCGCCCATCAGGTCGTGCTCCATACACCAGCGCAGGTAGATGGCCATGTGGTTATAAGCATTGATGGGGTCAATAGGCAGTTCCTTCTCCTCAATGCTCTCGATATGATAGGAAGCATCGTCCATCTCACCGTCAAAATCATCATTGGAAAGGGTGCCACGGGTGATTGCATCCTGGCGGGTGGGGTTCACCACAAAGCTGATCCCCGCCATCTTGTCCAGCAGAGCGTCTACATCATGTTCCAGTTTATAGTCCAACTCGTCCTCATAAAGCGGAATGACCTGATAGAAGTTGACCTCCTCGCCGCCCGGCAGGGTGCAGACCTCGCCGCCCTCCTCTGTACTTTGGGGGCCGGTGAGAATGGCGGCACACAGCTTCGTATTTTCCGCAAAGTTCTCCTTGTTATCCATGGTATGTCCAAAGCCCAGCCATGTATCGCTGGCAATGGGAAGGCGGGCCAAGGATTTCAGCAGGCGGATGGGCCAGTACCACTTTTCGTCTTTCATGGACTCCTGATCCAGCTTCCAGTCCGCAGGCAGGGCAATGGCCAGCTCCGCCCGCTCCAGCTTATATTCCGCCAGTTCCTCCGGCACATTCATCCGGTGAGCGCCCATGCCCATGGTGACCAGGGTGCAGTAGTCCCGCTCCTCAGAGGGCGGCACCACGCAGATGTCCACATGGATGTCGAGAGAAACCAGCTCATGGAACACATTCTCGAACTTGCCGAAATACTGCTCAATGTGCCCCTCGACGGCTTCCATCTCCTCCTCGGTGTAGACTTCGGGATTACTGAATTCTTCCTCATCCTGCGTGTCATCATTGTCTGAGTGGTCGCAGCTGTCATCCTCCGGATCTCCCTTTATAGGCTCGTAACCGATCTTCAGGGTCATCTGTTCCTCCGGCAGGGAGACGCCGGGGCTGCGGGTGATGGTGTGCTTATCGTCCGCAGAAAAACCGATGGTCTCGCCGTCTTGCAGTGTCACATCACACGCCAGCACATAGGAGGCAAGGCTGGCCAAAAAGTCCCGCAGTTCCTCCGGCTCAGCGTCGGTGTTCAACACCTCCATTTCCTCCTTGCCAAACACATCCATGCCGTAGGTGTAGCCGTTTAGGCCCCCCTCGCTCCGGTACAGGCCGAACCAAACCCAGTTGAAGATGGGCAGTTCGTCCTCTTTGAGCATATCGGCAAGGCCCTCATAGAAACGAGGCTCAAATACCACGCCGCTGGTGTAGACACCGGTGGCATATTTCTGCTTGCAGCACACTGCCATCGCCTTAGTGAACAGCTTACCCCGTTCCAGCAGTTTTTCCTCCTCGCCCAACACAGCCACCATGATATGGGCCTTGTGCGTTTTGGCCACTTCTACGGCCTCTGGCCACATATAGTTGTTTTCGGCGTTGATCTCTGCTTCATTGTCAGGGATGTGACCGTGGAATAGTGTCACGATCAGCATCATATTGCCGACCCGCATTACCACAGCGTCATCGCTGTTCTCAACATCTTCGTCGCCCTCATCCGGCTCCTCATCTACGATACCCCATTCTTCCCGCAGATCTCGGATCAACTGCTCCTTGTCCCACTCTGCTTTGGAGAGGAGCACAGATCCGGCAAAGGAACCCTTATGGTCGGTTTCCTCCTCGTCGGCGTCATCCTCAAGACCCTCTGCATCTTCATCCGGATCATAGAGGGATTCATGCTCCAGTCCGCGGATAAATTCCTCAAAGCTATCTGCCAGATGGGTAATTTTATAGTCATTTTCCTGATCCACATGGACTACCGCAGGCTCTCCCTGGGGACCGCAAGCCCGGTAGTCCAAGAAAATCATATCGTGTCCGGCGCTTGGACAGTCGCAGATGGCCACACCGATGGCAGGATACTCCCACTCATCGATCATAAACTGGCTGCCCAGCTCTCCACAGAGGGAGCAGCTCTTTTCCCGTCCGATTCCGAAAATGCCGGTGATGGCCACATGATCATCTGACCAACAGGTAGGCTCATCGCAGGGATAGCAGGTGTTCACCGGAATGCCGCCGTTGTGCTGCTTCATCAGCCAAATGTAGGCGGCGGGCAGCTTGTAGCCCAGTTCCTCCTCCACGCTGGCAATCAGCTCATCGGAAGGCGGATCACTGACATATTCTTTCAGTGCATACCAATTATCATCCCAGAAGTTGGTGAGGTCGAAACCCTCAAAGGGGGTATCACCGGGCACGAATTTGGCCTTCTTCTTCCGTCTGCGCTGGCGTTTCCGAATTTCCGCCTTACACTCCTGAATCACCGCCGGGGCATTTTCGTCCTCCGGGTCCAGTTCCGCCCACCGCTGAGCGTAGGGAATGGCCTTTGCCTCCTGCTCATAGAGATACTGATAGCCATAGGCCATCCGCATATTCCACTCCGCCTTGTCCTGGCCTTCCTCCCGGACGGACTCCAGCACCTCAATGGCCCTCAGAAGGGCTTTGTCTCCCTTGGATTTCAAAGTACCTTCGTCATGGTCCCCGATGATGGCGTAGTTCTCCAGTGCACGGGCCAGGGCGTAGGCGGTGCGGTAGTTCCTCCAGTTCTCCGGGATGGCATTCAGTGCCTGGATACAGCGGGTGTACTCGTCTTCGTCGTTCCACTGCTCCAGCTGAGCGAAGAATGCTTCGGCGTTCTGTTGGGTGTAAGGAATATAGTCCATGCCCGCCAGCGTTTCGTCCAACTCGTCATCCTGATTCTCAGTTTCTGTCCCATCATCTTGTTGCTTTAGGGGTACAGAACCGGCTTCACGGCGGAAGGTGTGGAAGATGGCCCATGGGATGTCCGTGCCTTCAAAGAACTCTTTCGCCATGTTCAGCGCCTCTTGGATGTCCCAGGCGATGAAGTCCACATAGCCACAGTAGAGGCCGGTAGCCCCGCCGGTGAGAGTGAGCACTTCCGAACCATCCCCGCCGGTGAGCACTTCCTCCAGTTTGTCCCGGAAGTCGAAAATTTTCTGACTGCCTTCCTCCTCCCGCAGGGTATTCAGGGGATAGCAGAAGAAGCCCGCCACCGCGCCGTCGGCATGGAGATCGTCCATAAAATCATTGTCGGCATTCAGATAGCCGTTGATGAGCGGCACACAGCAGGTGGAACCGGCCATTACATCCAGCCGCCAATCGGCGTCCGGGTCCTGTTTGGGTTCCATTTTGTAACCAAGGTAGCTCTCCAGATAGGCTTCCGGGTCGGTGGAGAGCTCCAGGCCCTGCTCCCGCAGTTTGTCGGGCAGCTGGGACAGGAGGAAGGACGGCTCTGCCTTGGGTTCCTCCAGCACATCAAAGCTGTCTATGTATCTCATGTGGGGGATCTCGCCCAACACCTGGTCGGTGAGGGTGGTGAGCATCCACCAGGCCCGGCCTTCTTCTTCCTCCAGCATGGGCAGCAGCTTTTCGCAGTAGGCGGAGAGGGCGAAACTGTTTTTGCCCTGCTGCTCCAGCCAAATCTGTACATCCTCCCCAGAGATGTCCCAGCCATCGTCGGTGCGAAAGCCGATGTTTCGGATGGGCTGACGGCCCACCAGGATGTTCCAGTGCTCCAGCACCTCCTTGGGGGCGTGCTTCTGGAAATAGACCAGCTCAAAGAGCTTGACCTTATCCCCCTCCGGGGTGAGGATCAGCTCGTACTTCTCGCCGCCCACGCCCATCTCGAAAGAGATTTCGTCAAACGCCTGGTTCAGAATCCCTTCCACCCGGTCCACCAGCTCCTGGCCCCGGGTGTGGTCCTTGTCCTCATCCATCATCCGGCGAAGCTGGGCTTCCTGCTGAGCAAAGTCCTTCCATGTAGATTCCGTCCGCTCCCGGAAGCACTCCGAGAACTGAGGCAGAGAAATGCCCTTCTTGCACCCGTCGATCAGCTGCATGGTGTCCTCGTCGTCGGGGCGGGCCTCCAATGCCTTTTCAAAGTAACGAAGAGCCTTGCCCTCCTGATCCAGATAGTAATAGGAATAGCCCATGCGAAAGTTCCAGTAGTAGTCTCCCTCAAAGTATTCCTCATGAGGTTTCAAGAGAGCGATGGCCTTTTTGAGCATAGCTCTGCCTTCCGGCGTTCTGTGATCTGCCTCGTTGTTGTACGCCCTTGCAAGCTGGCTGTCCATTTCTGGAGTGCGCTCCTCAATACCCTCCAGTGCTTCAATGATCTTGTGATGCTCGTTGTTCTCATGCCACTTCTGGCACTGCTTCAAAATATCCATATCCGGGTCCTCCTCGTCCTCATCCGGTTTCCAGTCTTTGATCTGCTGGAACACGCCATTTTCATCCCGCTCAAAGGCGCAGGGGGCGGGGGTGTTCAGCAGAGGAATGATGTCGGGATCGTCGTTGCAGATCGTGTTCAGCTTGTAAATCCCGGCATTGTTGGGATCGTCCATGTACTCCTCACTCTCATCACCAGCGGTGAAGCGCCAGCCGCTGTCCCAGTCGCCGTCCGGCTTCTCCCGGTAACAGTAGCCAACCTTGTAGCCCTCCACCGTGATACGGTTGGTGGCAATGCAGCCATCGGCACCCTTCCAGTTAGGGAGCAGAGATTTTACATCCTCCGCTTTCACATGGTAGTCCCGGTTGCGGCCAGCGGCCTCGTACAGCTCCTTTCGCAGCGCCTCCACATCCCGAGCCATCTCCTGGATCTCCTCGTTGTCCATCATCTCACTGAGGTCATATTCCAGCGGATTCTGGGCAAAATCCGCCAGTGCCTTGTTCATGGCGTCATGCTCCTCTGGCGTGACGGTGATGCGGATGCGGCGGGCAGGGGTGTTGTACTCGTCCAGATCCTGAAGGTTTACACTGCCGCTGACGCTGCACTCCAGCAGGATGGCGGCCAGATCAGTGACCACATCAATGGCGAAGTGGAAGTCCATCTCCACGCCATTGGAGTGTGTAAACTCCAGATACTCCACGGTCTGGCGGAAGTCCCAGTTCTGCTTGTCCAGCCCAATCTTGGCAAAAATCTCGCTGAGGGGGATTTCCTCTTTCTTCTGGTCTTCTAAAAAGGCCACAAGGTTCAGGCTGTCATCCGAACCTCCGATAAAGTTGCCCCAGTATTTTTTGATATACATTTGTCGTGCCTCCTGTTCTGAATCCAGTCGATCAATGAGCTGATTCAAGTGTTCCAACCACGCAGGAGCGATCTCACCGCTGTCCTCGTTCTTCCAAAGATCCACAATCTCACGGATGCCGTCCTCGTCCGGCACCTCGTTTTTGATGTCGGTGAGCTGCCGCAGCAGGAAAGCAAGGGCTTCTTTGGATGCTGTGAAACCGGTGACTTTATCCCATATAGCTTCTTCATGATCGTAGTCCAGTTTGCTGTTATCCTTCCATTGGAAATACAGCTCCGCCAGAGCCATCGCAGTATTGTCAAAGAGGAAGTCGATTTGTGAGAAGTCAGATCCCAGCATGACTTCCTCTTTCATCAGTTCGATCATCTCGCCCAGATCCATTACCGGATGCTCCGGTACATATTCATTTTTGAGGATGTCCAGTACATCCAACCCTTCGTCACGCTCTAATGCTTTTATGCCCCATGCTCCCATGTCGGCACCTCTCTTTCTTTATTTCGTATCAAGCTTCTATTGTCAATCATGGTTCTCCACCCGGATAATGGGCCGGTAGAAGTCATAATCTCCGTTTAGTTCCTTGTCCTCCTGCACTTCTGGCTTACAGTGGGGCGAACAGGGTAGGAAACCGAGAAATGGGCCCAGCCCACCGCAGATATTGCATCCGCCGTCACCGCCGCAGGTGGTAAGCCTATCAGCCTGCACCACTTCCCGCATATAGGGATCGTAGGCGATGGACAGGCCGAAGAAGTTGGGTTCCTCCATGTCATAGGGCCGGTTCTCATCCTCATCCATGTCCTCAAACCAGCGCAGACGCATGGAGTAGTCTAACCCATCTCCCCACGGGAACAGGGTCCGACACCCGCCGCCACACAGGTAGGCCCACTCGTCCGCCGTGGGCAGGGAGAAGCCCCTGTTTTCCAGCATGGCAAGGAGTTCATCGTAATCAGTGCGGTTATAGATCCAGGTCTGAAATCCATCTTCCGTCCGCTCAATACGGGCCGACTGATGCAAGGTAAGACTGCTGCTGTCACTCCAGGCAAAATCCCGGAACTCCTTCAGCCAGTCAGGGTGGGCAGTCAGCCTGGGATCGTCCATTTTGACTGGCTCCCAGTTAATTTCCTCCAACTCCCGGCCCACCAGCATGGGGCCAATGGCCACTTGCCGGACGGGAGCCATGCTTTCCCGGATCATCTCCTCCGGGTTCTGCGGTTCCATTTCCCATTCCCGGAACAGATAGTCCAGTTCCTCCCGGCTCTCCTGATTCAGTCCCACGGCAAACTGCTCCCAGCCCAGGGTGACGGTATCGCCGGGGACAAAGACGAACTCCCGACCATCTTTCTTGAAGATGCCGGTGGTGCAGCTCTGGCCCCAGCGGTCAAAAGTATGTAGACCGAGAAAGGTCATATCATAACGGGCAGCCAGGCTCTCCATCAGCACCTGCTTCTCGATGTTTTCCATTTGATTGAATTGGGTGCGGAATAGTCTTTTGTTCATAACAAGTCCTCCTACAGCCTATCCAGATTCTCCTGCAAATCGCCCTGCATCAAGTGCTGGGCAATGGCTTGGTTCAGTGCCTTATGGGGGTGATAGGCTGCCTGCTCTACATCGTGCAGGCACTCCTCCATCAATGCCTCCGGAGAAATGCCTTCCCGTTTGCCATAAAGATGGCCGAAGGCATAGCACACAGACTTTAGAAAGTCAAAAATGTAGTCGTGATTTCCGCGCATACTGGGCAGATCATTGAATGAGCCCATACCACCGTATGCCCGAAGATGGTGGGTAACCTCCCGCCGCTGGTTCCAGTCCAGAATGTCCCGCTCCAGCCAGTCGATCCAGTTTTGGAATTCTGGATGGTCTGCCAGAAGGATGGAGCGCAGACAGGTCAGAGCCTCGGTATAAATATCAGACTGTCTCATTGGCCATCGCTCTCCAAAATACCTCCATAGAGCACACCATCTTTTCCGAGGAACAACATCCGGCTGCGAAGCAGGCTGCACTGCTCCACAGCGACCTTGTTTCCGTCACAGGTGGGAATAGCCTTCTGTTTTTTCCCAAGGCGACCACCATGAGCGGTAAGGAAGTAGAATTTGTCCCGTTGCTGGTATCCGCCTTGAAACAGGAAGGTATTGCCGGACGGGGCAACAGAAAAAGCTCC
>ERZ838483.973-NODE-973-length-29809-cov-39.346911_pt1 | contig 29809 bp, 23 predicted proteins | sample MGYA00519939_ERZ838483 | MGnify/ENA primary metagenome ERZ838483 (study PRJEB31850, sample SAMEA3708836) | human gut metagenome | biome: human gut; feature: human-associated habitat; material: faeces | place: China | collected 2014 ... | reverse complement strand
TCGCTTTGATTTAATATGAGCAAATTAATGATACAGCGAAAGGTTTTTAATTACACAAAAATACTTAAAAAAGTGGGAGCCGCAGTGTGACCCCCACAGATTTAAAGGTGCTGTTTCCAAGACCCCCAAATATTTAGAGCGAAGGTCTGACCCCTACAAAAATTAAAGACCCTTTTATAATCGCTCGGTCTATTAGTCTACATATTTCTCTAAGAAATGAGTAATACTACTTTGAACAAGTTTCTTCTCTTTATGATAAGATTCGCCATGTGCGGCATCATTCACAATAAGTAATTTCTTTTCTGCCTGACAGGCATTATAGAGTTCTAATGCCATGTAAGTAGGCACAAAGTGATCCTGGTTACCATGTATAAATAATGTAGGTGTTTTAGACTTCTTGACTTGATTGACTGCACTGGCTTGTTTGAAGTTATACCCTACTGTCTTTTTAGATAATAATGTAGCACTAGGAAGTAATAAGAATGGAGGACAGCCTTTATTCTTTAAGTAGTATTTGAATTCATCATAAGCACTTGTATAGCTGCAATCAGCGACAATAGCTTTCACATTATCAGATAATTCTTCACCACTTACCATGAGTACTGTTGCCCCACCCATGGATATACCATGTAAGACAATGCTCATTGGTTCATTATGGAAGTACTCTTCCATTTTTTTAATCCATTCTAATATATCTAAACGGTCCAACCATCCAAAACCAATATAATGTCCTTCTGACTGTCCATGTGCTCTATTATCTGGAAGAAGGATATTATAACCAAGTTCATGATAGAAACGAATATAATAGGCAAACTCACGATAATGGTAAGAATGGAATCCATGAACACAGATCACTAATTTATTAGAATCAGGATAAGGAAGGAACTGCCCTTCTAGCTTTAATCCATCATAAGAAGTGATTTCCATATCAATAAATGTCTGATGATCTAGCCATTGTTTATCATCTTCACTCATAGGATGTTTTAATCCTACTTTTTCTTCTTTACGTCTTGTACATACTTTTTCTATCGCAATGCGCCCTGCTGCAAGATAAGTGGCAGATGCCGCAGCGGCTGCGCCTATTGTACCAATAACTACATTCTTCTTTTTCACGACAAAATACCTCCTTTTATTCATTATATAAGATATTCTATAAAGAATTCATATACAAAAGATTAAGTTTGAATAAATAATTGACAGATAGGTCAAAGTGTAAGTAGAAAAGGGTATGTTTGAAAGCGATAAATATATGTTTTTAAGAAAGTTTTTGTGTTAGAATAATACCGATATGAGGTGATTTTAATGACACAGGTTATAGAACCAGAACAGATGGATTTATTAGTGAGTGCAGTAAGAGATGGGAAGATTGTTGCATTTCCTACGGAAACTGTTTATGGCGTTGCCTGCTTATTCAATGATTTGAAGGGTCTTGATAGAATTATGGAAATCAAGAAACGTAACCCGAATAAAGCAGTGACTCTTATGTTGTCAAAAAAAGATGATGTAAAGAAGTATGGCTTAGTAGACGAGGGTACCCAGAGAGTGATTGATAAGTTTATGCCAGGTAGAATGACAATCGTATTAAAAAGACTGGATAATGTGGATTCGAGACATGTTAGTGGAAAAGATACAATAGGTATTAGAATCCCAGACAGTTCTTTCGTTTTGTCACTCATTGATCAGACAGGGCCTTTATCAGTAACAAGTGCTAATTTATCTGGTCAAGGGAATACAACAAACGAAAAAGAAGTACTTGCACAGCTTGATGGACAGATTGATATGGTTGTCAGAGGACAGACTGCTTCGGCAACTGCATCTACAGTCGTGGATTTAAGTCAAGGTGATGTGAGAATACTAAGAGAAGGTTTAATTACCAAAGAAGAAATCGAGGAGGTATATTATGAAAATTGCAGTCGCTTGTGATCATGGTGGATTACGTTTAAAGAATGTTCTTATTGATGAAATGAAGAAACAGGGTTATGAAGTTGTAGACTATGGTACTTATACTGAAGACTCTTGTGATTATCCTGATTATGCATCTAAGGCAGCTAAAGCTGTTGCATCAGGAGAATGTGAGAAAGGTGTCGTTGTTTGTGGAACAGGCATCGGTGTATCAATTACATGTAATAAGGTAGATGGTATCCGCTGCGCATTATGTCATGATGTATTTAGTGCGAAAGCGACAAGAGCTCATAATGATACTAACATGATTGCAATGGGACAGAGAGTTATTGGAGAAGGACTCGCTGTTGAAATTCTTAATGCATGGCTTCATACTGATTTTGAAGGTGGAAGACATGTTAAGAGAATTGAAAAAATGATGGCTTTAGAAAAGGAGTAAGTATTATGAGAGATACAGAAGTATTTGCGAGTGTTGAGCGAGAATTGAATAGACAAAGAAACAATATTGAATTGATCGCTTCCGAAAACTTTGTATCTAAAGAAATTATGGAGCTTGCGGGCTCAGTTCTAACAAATAAATATGCTGAAGGATATCCAGGTAAGAGATATTATGGTGGATGTCAGTTTGTGGATGAAGTAGAAACATTGGCACAGGAAAGACTTAAGAAGTTATTTGGCTGTGAGTATGCAAATGTTCAGCCTCATTCTGGTGCACAAGCGAATACAGCTGTTTATTTTGCTTTATTACAGCCAGGTGATAAAGTACTAGGTATGTCTTTAAATGATGGTGGGCATTTAACTCATGGACATCCATTAAACTACTCTGGTAAGACTTATGAATTCCATGCTTATGGTGTTGATAAGGAAACAGAAAGAATCGATTATGATGAATATAAGAGATTATGTGAAGAAATCAAACCTAAGTTAGTTGTTGCAGGGGCAAGTGCTTATGCAAGAACTATTGATTTCAAATTTATGGCTGAAGTAGCACATAGTGTTGGTGCTATCTTTATGGTAGATATGGCACATATTGCTGGTTTAGTTGCTGCAGGAGATCATCCATCTCCATTCCCTTATGCAGATATCGTGACTACTACAACTCATAAGACTTTAAGAGGTCCTAGAGGTGGTGTCATCATGTGTAAGGAAAAGTATGCAAAAGATATTGATAGAGCTGTTTTCCCTGGTATGCAGGGTGGACCTCTTATGCATATTATTGCTGCTAAAGCGGCTTGCTTCTATGAAGCATTACAGCCTGAATTCAAGGAATATAGTCATCAAATCATTAAGAATGCAAAAGCTTTAGAAGAATCTTTAAAGGAAGAAGGATTCCGTCTTGTAACTGGTGGTACTGATAATCACCTATTACTTATTGATGTAAAGAGTAGCTGTGGTATTACAGGTAAGAAAGCTCAGAGATTACTTGATGAAATCAATATTACAGCTAATAAGAATGCGATTCCTTTCGATACAGAAAAACCTTTCAAGGCTTCTGGAATCCGTGTTGGTACACCAGCAATGACCACTAAAGGATTCAAGGAAGATGACTTCAGAGAAGTTGGAAAGATTATTGCTTATCGTTTAAAGAATGAAGAAACTGATGAAGTAAAGAATGAATGTCTTGCAAGAGTAAAGAAGTTAACTGATAAAGTGACTATGTATGACGATATTAAATACTAGGAGGCCATAAGATGGTTAAAGTACTCAATCATGCATTAATTAAACACAAACTCTCAATTATGAGAGAAGAAAAGACATCAAACTATATTTTTAAGCAGAATCTTGATGAAATCGCAATGTTGATGGCTTATGAAGTTACAAAAGATTATCCTTTAAAAGAAAAGGAAATTGAAACACCTATTTGTAAGACAACAGGTTATGAACTAGACAAGGATATTATTCTTGTACCTATCTTACGTGCTGGTGTGGGTCTTGTAGATGGCTTCAGAAGAATCATACCAACTGCGAAAGTAGGTCATATTGGTATGTATAGAGATGAAGAAACATTGATTCCTCATGAATATTATGCTAAATTTCCTAAGGGATTAGAGAACGCAAAGGTTATTGTTCTTGATCCTATGCTTGCTACTGGTGGTTCAGCTGATATGGCTATCCAGAATATCAAAGATCGTGGTGCGAAGGATATTGAACTTGTCTGCCTTGTAGGTGCACCTGAAGGTGTGAAATACATTGAAGAACATCATCCAGATGTTAAGCTTACTTTAGCTGCATTAGATGAAAAACTAAATGACAAGGGATATATTGTACCAGGTTTAGGAGATGCGGGAGACCGCTTGTTTGGTACTAATTAATGGGATTTGATGAATATGAAGTAAGAAGAACTTCTGTTAAAGTATTTCTTGCAGGATTGATTCTTGCGGTACTACTTTCCATCATTCTTCATTCGATCAGCTACTGCTTAGGGTTTGTATTAGGTTATCTCATTGATTTATTAATTTTACAGATCAATATGAAGATGACTGATACAATACTTTCTATTCAGACTGCAGGTAAGACAATTGCGGTTATGTTATTTATGGCTAAATTGTTTATTTTTGCAGTAGGTTTTGCGATAGCTGGATTCTTTCCAGAAATAGTAAATATGTATACTGTATTTCTGGGCTATCTAGTAGTAAAGATTTCTATTTATATACATGCATATGGAGAAAGGAGGCGTATGAGATAATGAAAATCACTATTCAGCCAGAACTGATATCATCATTGATTGTGACTGTGCTACTTTCTATTTTCTTTGTTTATGCAGGTAAAAAAATAAGAGAAGCAGATCCAACTAAGAGACCAAAAGGTGTGGTTCTTCTTGTTGAAACCGCCATTAAGATGGTTTACGATTATATGGGCACAATTATGCCTAAGAAATATGCGAAGAACTACTATCCTTATTTCTCTATGTTATTTGCATGGCTGTTGGTTTCTAACTTATTTGGATTAACAGGTTTTGATGCGCCAACTACTAACTACTCAATCACGTTATCCTTAACATTAATTACATGGGTATTAATTCAGATTAATGCGATTAAGTATCAGGGTGTTGGCAGTTATATTAAGGGAACTTTGATTCCCCCAACAAACCTATTTGGTTTGGTTTCACCATTGATTTCTATATCAATGCGTATTTTCTGTAACTTATTGAGTGGTACATTTATTATGGCCTTAGTATATCAGGCAACATCATTCTTAAGTTACAAGTTGATTCCATTCAACTTTTTAGGACCAGTGGTAGCACCACTATTACATTGTTATTTCGATGTATTCTCTGGATGCGTACAAGCACTGGTATTCGTTACACTATCTTCAATTCTGATTTCTAATGAAAATCCAGATGAAGAATAAATGAAAAAAATGTCAATAGGAGGAAATTGATTATGACAAGAGGTTTAATTGCAATCGCTGCTGGTATTGCAGTACTTGCAGGTTTAGGTACAGGTATTGGTGAAGGTTTAGTTGCCGCTCATGCAGTATCTGCAATTGGAAGAAATCCTGAGGCTGAAAGCAAGATCCGTACTACTATGATCTTAGGTATCGCCTTAACAGAAACAGTAGCCCTCTATGGTTTACTTATTTCTTTCATCTTATTATTCGTATTCAAATAAAAAATAGTTTAAGGAGGAAAAAACTATGCCAGATATAGCCGCAAAGTTATTTCCAAACCCTACCACTATGATTGTTCAGTTATGTTCCACTGCAATCATGCTTCTTCTGTTCAAGAAATATTTATGGAATTATGTATTAGAATTCTTCCAGAAGAGAGCTGATTTTATAGAAGGTAATATCAATGATGCGAAGGCTAAGAATGAAAAAGCATCTGAATATCTTCTAGAAAGTGAAAAGCAGGCTAAAGAAGCTGCAAAACAGTATAAAGAAATCATAGATCAGGCTAAGGAAGATGCCGTAAAGGCTAAGAGTAAAATCATGGATGAAGCTAACAAGCAGGCTCAAGAAAAGATTGAACAGGCTCGCCATGAAATTGAATCTGAAAAGCTTGCAGCACAGGATGAAATGAAGAAAGAAATTGTGGATGTTGCTGTTGAAGTGGCTACTAAAGTCATGGATCAGAATATGAATACTGAAGCCAATAAAGCTTTAGTAGATGATTTCGTAAAACAGGTTGTTAACTAATGGATGCAAATGTTGCAGAACGTTATGCTGAAAGCTTATATCAGTTAGCGTTAGAAGATCATGCGCTAGAAGATTATCTAGCAGACATGAAACTAGTTGATACAGTTTTAGAAAGTAATCCAGAATTTGAAAAATTCTTCTCTCATGTGCTTGTAGATGATGAAGCAAAGTGTGCATTACTTGATAAAGGTTTTGGCACTTCAGTAAATCATTATGTATTGAATTTTCTTAAACTGCTTGTAAAGAAAAGAAGAACAAGATACATTGCGCCTATTACAAAAAGCTTTATTAAGATGAGTAATAAGCATCTTGGTATCGAGGAAGGCGTTATCTTCACACCTTTCGCATTAAGCGATGAACAGGTTAAGACAATTGAAGAAGCGATTTCTCAGAAAGAAAACAAAACAATTACTTTAAGAACTGTTGAAGATAAGACACTTATTGGTGGTGTTAAGGTTCAGATTGAGAACCGTGTCTATGATGGCTCATTAAAGAACAAAGTCAGCAAGCTCAAGACTGAGCTGTTGAGAAAGTAGGTGACGCAAGTGGCATTAAGACCCGATGAAATCAGTGCTTTAATCAAAGAGCAGATTAAGCATTATGATGATGTCATGGAACAGAAAGACGTCGGAACAGTTATGACTGTTGGTGACGGTGTCAGTGTTGTTCATGGTTTAGACAATGCAATGCTAGGTGAATTGATCCTTTTCCCAGGTGATGTTTATGGTATGGTCATGAACCTAGATGAAGATAGTGTTGGTGTTACTTTATTAGGTAATGCGGACGAAATTAAAGAAGGCGACGAAGTAAGACGTACAGGTAAGATCATTGAAGTACCTGTAGGTGATGCAATGCTTGGTCGTGTCGTTAACCCTTTAGGACAGCCTATTGATGGTCAGGGTGAAATTATCACTACAAAGACTAGACCAATCGAAAGAGTGGCTCCTGGTGTTATGACAAGAAAATCAGTAGATCAGCCAGTACAGACTGGTATCACTACTATTGATGCAATTATTCCAGTTGGTAGAGGTCAGCGTGAGTTAATCATCGGTGACAGACAGACTGGTAAAACAGCTATCGCTGTTGATACAATCATCAACCAGAAAGGTCAGGATATGTACTGTATCTATGTTGCAATTGGTCAGAAGAACTCTACAGTTGCACAGGTTGTTGAAAAATTAAAGAAGGCAGGCGCAATGGATTATACTGTTGTTGTTTCTGCATCAGCTTCTGAACTTGCTCCAGTTCAGTATATTGCTCCTTATGCAGGTTGTGCTATTGCTGAAGAATGGCTTGACCAAGGTAAGGATGTATTAATCGTTTATGATGATTTAAGTAAGCATGCCGTAGCTTATCGTACAGTGTCTCTATTATTAAAGAGACCACCAGGACGTGAAGCTTATCCAGGTGATGTATTCTATTTACATTCAAGACTACTAGAAAGATCTTGTCGTTTAAATGAAGAAAATGGCGGAGGTTCTATCACTGCCCTTCCAATCATTGAAACACAGGCAGGTGATATCTCAGCATATATCCCTACTAACGTTATTTCTATTACTGATGGTCAGATCTTCTTACAGCAGGAATTATTCAATGCTGGTTTCAGACCTGCCATTGATACAGGTTTATCTGTATCACGTGTAGGTTCTACAGCACAGATCAAGGCTATGAAGCAGGTTTCTAGAAACTTAAAGTATGAATTAGCACAGTATGAAGAAATGCAGTCATTCGCACAGTTTGGTTCTGACTTAGATGCAGCAACTAAGAATGCGATTGAACATGGTGAACGTGTACGTGAAGTATTAAAACAGGCACAGTATGCACCAAGAGATGTTATTGATCAGATTATTACTCTATTTGCACTTGAAAATGGATTCGTTAAGAATGTTAAAGTGGAAAAAGTACAGGAATACATGGATGGTTTAGTAGAGAAGTTTGCTGTTGCACATAGTGATCTTCTTGATGAAATCAGAGAAAAGAAAGTATTATCTGATGAATTAACTGCTAAGTTGAAGGAAGCTGTTAAGGCTTATACAACTCAGTTCGAAAACTTACAGAAAGCTGAGGCTTAATTATGGCTGGGCAGATGCAAGCCATCAAGCGTCGTATCAAATCAATTGAATCTACTAAGAAAATCACAAGAGCTATGGAACTTGTTGCTAGCTCTAAGCTTTCTAAGACTAGAAATCAGTTGAATGACATGAAGCCTTATTATACACAGGTAAAGGATACTTGTGCACAGATCTTATCTTCTGCAGGAAATGATATTGATTCTCCTTATTTAGTATTAAATAATAAGGGTGAAGATGTTTATATCGTTATCACCTCTACTTTAGGATTATGTGGTGGATATAACTCTAATATCTTTAAGCAGGTTGAAGCATCAGTGAATGATGCCAAGAAGATTATTGCGATTGGTAATAAAGGCTTAAATCAGTTTAAGAAACATTTTAAAGGTGAAGTAGATGGTACTTATGTAGACCTTAATACGACCCTTGATTTTAGAAGTGTTGTGAGATTAGTGGCGTCACTTCTAGAAGGCTATAAGAAAAAAGAAATTAAGTCTATTCATATTGTATATACAGAATATGTGAATGATTTAACTTTCGTACCTAGAGATGTGACTCTTCTTCCACTTAAGGCAGAAGATCTAGTCTCTGATAAGAAATTCCATAAAGATACATTGTTTGAACCAAGTCCTGAATCAGTTCTTGGAAGCTTAATTCCGATGTATTTACAGGCCGTTATCTATGGTTACTTGATTGAATCAGTGACTGCAGAAAATGCGTCTAGAAGAACATCTATGAAGAATGCAACAGACAATGCGAATGAATTAACAGATGAGTTGTTATTAAAATACAACCAGGCACGTCAGAGCGCGATTACAAGTGAAGTAAGTGAAATCGTTGCTGGTGCCAATGCACAATAAGAAGGAGGTGCCATATGTCTTTGAATGTTGGTAAGATTATCAAGGCTCAGGGTCCAGTTGTCGATGTACAGTTTGCTGCTGATAAAGATCTTCCAGATCTAAATACAGCCATTACAATTGATAACCATGGTGAAGAGTTAACTGTAGAAGTTGCTCAGCATATTGGTGATGATATTGTAAGATGTATCGCAATGGGTCCTACTGATGGTCTAACAAGAGGTATGGATGCTGTGGATACTAATGCACCTATTAGTGTTCCAGTAGGTAATAAAACACTTGGTAGAATGTTCAACGTATTAGGACATTCTATTGATGGTAAAGATGAATTGACTGAAGAAAAACATATGCCAATTCATAGATCAGCACCTACATTTGCTGATCAGAGAACAGAAACTGAAATTCTTGAAACAGGTATTAAAGTCGTTGACTTGATCTGTCCATTCATCAAGGGTGGTAAGATCGGGCTATTCGGTGGTGCCGGTGTAGGTAAGACAGTTCTTATCCAGGAATTCATCAACAACATCGCAACTGAACATAACGGTTTATCAGTATTTGCCGGTGTTGGTGAACGTTCTCGTGAAGGTAATGATTTGTACTATGAAATGAAAGAAAGTGGTGTATTAGATAAGACAACACTAGTGTTTGGTCAGATGAATGAACCACCTGGATCAAGACTTAGAGTTGCATTATCAGCACTTACTATGGCGGAATATTTCCGTGATGAACAGGGACAGGATGTCTTACTATTCATCGATAATATCTTCCGTTTCACTCAGGCTGGTTCAGAAGTATCTGCCCTACTTGGACGTGTTCCATCTCAGGCAGGTTATCAGCCAACTCTTGCAACTGAAATGGGTCAGTTACAGGAACGTATTACTTCAACTAAACAGGGTTCTATTACATCTGTACAGGCTGTATATGTACCTGCCGATGATATGACTGACCCTGCTCCAGCAACTACATTCACACACCTTGATGCAAGAGTTGTACTTGATCGTAGTATTGCAGCATTAGGTATTTACCCTGCAGTAGATCCACTAAACTCTTCTTCTAGAGGTCTTGATCCAAACGTTGTTGGTAAAGAACATTATGAAGTGGCTCATGGAGTAACTCAGATGTTACAGAAATATCAGGAATTACAGGATATCATCGCAATTCTTGGTATGGATGAATTGAGTGAAGAAGATAAACTAATCGTTGCACGTGCAAGAAGAATTAGAAACTTCTTATCACAGCCATTTACTGTTGCAGAACAGTTTACTGGTTTAGATGGTAAGTATGTACATGTAGAAGATACAGTAAAAGGATTTAAAGAAATTCTAGAAGGTAAATATGACGATTTACCAGAGCAGGCTTTCCATAATGTAGGTACTATTGAAGAAGCAGTAAAGAAAGCTGAATCTTTAAGTGAGTAAATTTCATTTACATATCGTCACTCCTAAAGGTACCTACAGGGATGTAGACGTAGATATTCTGAACATTAGAACAACTGATGGTCAGATGGGTATACTTGCTCACCATATGCCATTGGCGAGTGGTGTGGAAATCGCCGAAATGAATTATAGGATTGATAAAGACAGATATGAGTTCGCTGTTGGTGGTGGATTTGTTTATGTAGATGGTGATAATACTGTTACACTTATTGTGAATGATATTGAATCACCAGAAGAAATCGACCTACGTAGAGCTGAAGAAGCAAAGGCAAGAGCTGAAGAGAGATTAAGATCAAAGAATCCAGAAGTCGATTTACAGCGTGCTGAAATTGCATTAAAGAAGGCTGTTACACGTATTCAAGTCAAAAACAATTACTAGGATCCAGGGTTATTCCCTGGATTTTCTTTTGGAGAAGTTATGAAAAGTGATTATGTAAGAGTTAAGGATTATATTCCTGATATATATGAGGAACTGCGTTATGCTACAGAATGTAATTTTACTCATACAAAAGTCTATGATTTTGATGAAGCGTATTTGAGGTTAGGGACAACACTTAAGCTTAAAAAGGTTCAAGAAGAGTTAAAAGAATTAGGTTATAGTCTAAAAATCTGGGATGCATATAGACCATTTACTGCGCAGCAGTATTTCTGGAAATTGATTCATGATGATGAATTTGTAGCGGATCCGACTAATGGTCCTAAGATACATAATTTTGGAAATGTAGTAGATGTAACTCTTGTAAAGAGTGATGGAAGTGAGATAGATATGCCTACAGAATTTGATGATTTCACTTCTAAGGCAAGTAGAGATTATTCGTGGTTAACGGGAAGTCCTCTTAAACATGTTCTATTATTAGAAGAAACAATGGAAAAGTATGGCTTTATAGGCTATGAGGGTGAATGGTGGCATTATACAGATGAAGATTCATATGAGTATATAGAGTTCAAGCCAAACGAAAGACACAGCTAATAATGACGCTGTGCCTTTTTAATTAGAGTATAAATAATAAGTGTAAGTACTATCCCAATACAGGCTCCTGTAGAGTCTATCAGTACATCTCTAAAGCTTGCACTACGTCCTCCTACAAAGAACTGATGAAGTTCATCTGAACAGGCATAGAGGAAACTCACTAGTAGAGATATAGAGCATTTAAAGCGTAAGGGACAAGTTTCATAAGTAAACATCAGCAACATTGTAAGAATACTTAAAATGAAATATACAAACATATGTGCACATTTACGAATAATGAATTCTATAAAGCTAAAAGCTTCTGTAGATAATGTATTCACTATATTATGTCCTGTAACAGTCTTAGAAATATGTCCTATGAGATAGATCACTGATTGAGAAGAAGAGGAACTTTTAGGACCTGTTTGATTAGAAAAACAGAATATAACCCCCATCCAGATTATGATTAATAGAGTAAGTAGTATACGTAATTTCTTCTTTTTAGTCATAATGTTCCTCCCCTTTCTTGAGTTTTTAATATACATCAAATTGAAGTAAAAGACAAATGTTCTCCTATAATTAAAAGAGTAGACTGTATTAAATAGGATTTGAACAAGTGGTATAAAGCTCCAAATTATACTATAATTGTTATGATAAAGTACAAAAAACACATATTAGATTACTTTTATATCGGACATGTGAAATAATTGACATTATCATCATATTACATATTTCTTATGCATGATGTAACAATCATATAATATGGAGGATTAATAACAGTGGGATATACAATTAAAGATTTTGTAGAATCGAATCAATTTGAAGGATTAAAATTAATAAATCATGTAGGATTAGGTAGAGAAATAACAGGTGCACGAATTATTTCGACGATTGATATTGAAAATTTGGCGGGGGGGTCAGTTATTACTAACCTCTTTAAGAGTTTATGATAATCTTGATAAGAACACAGTAATCTACCATCTAGAAGAATTAAATAAGAAGAGAATCAGTGGATTTGTAGTAAAAAGAAGAAATGACACAGTTCATCAGAAGGAGTTATTTGAACTATTCATACGCTTTTGCGATGAACATAGAATACCTGTATTAGAACTTCCACAGAATATTAGTTATTGGGTTGTTTTGAAATATGTATTATGTCATGCGTGCGATCTTGTTATTGCGAAGTATATATATAATAAAATAGTTCAAGATCAAATTAATCATTTTTTATTGCATGAAAGATATGCTGAACAAACAATAGAGGCATTCTTTAAGAATTTAGAGACTATAGTAGGTAACCCTGTTTCTTTATATGATGAAAATTTTCACTGTATCTATCCTTCTCCAGAAAACAATGACTTCATTATAGAAAAATATACACCTCATACTATAAGTGGACATGAGTATTTATGCCAAAAGAGAGAATATGTGGAATATATCCAACAAATCAATATTCTGAATTATTATAATTATTATCTAGTGGTTACAGAAGCAAATGAACCATTAGATGAATTAGACTTTGTTGCATTAGATAATATAATTACAGCTTTATTTTATCTTTTAGCTCAGGATGTCACAAAAAGGGAACTGGAAATCAAATACTATCGAGATTTAAGTTATAGACTAATGAATGGTTCAATGTCTAATGCAGAAGAAGATGATGTTGCAAACTTACTTAATCTAAGTGTTAAAGATGAATATAGGGTTGTTACCTTATATTTAAAACCTGAGGATAGAAAAGAGAACTTCAGTATTACTCAGAAGAATGAGAGTAAGTATGTGGCAGAGGCATTGTATAGCTATTTTCCTAAAGAAAATGTTTATTATAGTGGGAATCTTGTCTTATACCTTTATAACGAAAAAGATTGGGAAGTAAAAAAAGTCTTTAGAAATACATTAAAAGAGATTCATAAAAATATACAAGACTCTCTAAATAAAAGAAATAAGAAGTTTGAACTTCTTATTGGGGTTGGAAAAAGTGTGAAGGGATATCATGGATTAAAAGATTCTTTCAAAGATTCTAAAGTAGCGTTAGAGTATATTGATTTAATTAGAGAAGTTATGGGTGATAGAAGTAAAGCTATTGTGGATTGTGCTAAATTAGGTTTCTTCCAGATATTCATCAAGATTAATGATAAGGAAGAATTGAGACAATATATACCTGATTCAGTCATTAAGCTAGATGAGCAGGATAAAAAGAAAAATAGTGAGTTGATCAGTACTTTGGAATGTTATTTGAATAATAAACAGAGTATTAGAAAAACTTCAGAGTTGATGAATATTCATACTAGAACTGTTTCCTATCGTCTATCTAAGATTGTAGATCTCACAGATATAGATTTTGATAATATTCCGGAAATACTTGCAGTAAGAAATGGAATTGTAATACTTAAAATATTAGAACTGTTGTAATTACAATATTGAAATATTATAATGCAAAAAAGAATTAAATATAAGTAAATTACCATGTTATATGGAGGATTTTTTCAAATGGGGTATACAGTAGAAGATTTTATCAAAAATAATGAATTTCCTGGAACTAAAATAATAAATAATCTGTATGAAACGAATAGAGAAATAACAGGTGCACAAATTATTTCTATGCCTGATATTGAAAATTCGGGGGGGGGTCAGTTATTACTAACCTCTTTAAGAGTTTATGATAATTTCGATAAGAATACAGTGATCTACCATCTAGAAGAATTAAATAAAAATGGAGTGAGTGGATTTGTAGTAAAAAGAAGAAAAGATACAGCTCATCAGAAGGAGTTGTTTGAACTATTTATACACTTTTGTGATACACATAGAATACCTGTATTAGAACTTCCGAAGAATATTAGTTTTTGGGCTGTTTTGAAATATGTATTATGTCATGCATGCAATCTTGTTATTGCGAAGTATGTGTATAACAAAATAGTTCAAGATCAAATCAATCATTTTTTATTACATGAACTATATGATGAACAAACAATAGAGACATTCTTTAAAGGTTTAGAGACTATTGTAGGAAATCCTGTTTCTTTGTATGATGAAAATTTTCACTGTATCTATCGTTGTTCAGAAAACAATGACTTTGTTATAGAAAAATATATACCTCATACCATAAGTGGACATGAGTATTTATGCCAAAAAAGAAAATATGTGGAATATATCCAACAAATTAATATTCTAAATTACTATAATTATTATCTAGTGGTTACAGAAGAAAATGAACCATTGAGAGAATTAGACTTTGTCACATTAGATAATATCATTAACGCTTTATTCTACCTTCTAGCTCAGGATGTCACAAAGAGGGAGATGGAAATCAAATACCATCGAGATTTAAGATATAGATTATTGAATGGTTCAATGTCTGATTCAGAAGAAGATGATGTTGCAAACTTACTTGATCTAAGTGCTACAGATGAATATAGGGTTGTTACCTTCTATTTAAAACCTGAGGATAAAAAAGAAAACTTTAGTATCACACAGAAGAATGAGACGAAAAATCTTGAGAAAGAAATATCTTATTACTTGGCCAAAGAGCATATTTTATATAATACAAATTGTGTTTTATACATTTACAATGAAAAAGAGTGGACTGTTGAAAAAGATTTTAGAAGAGTATTGAAGACTTTACAAAAAAAGATACAAGATTCACTTACAAGAAAAAATAAGAAATATGAACTTCTTATTGGGGTTGGAAAAAGTGTGAAGGGATATCATGGATTAAAAGATTCTTTCAAAGATTCTAAAGTAGCGTTAGAGTATATTGATTTAATTAGAGAAGTTATGGGTGATAGAAGTAAAGCTATTGTGGATTGTGCTAAATTAGGTTTCTTCCAGATATTCATCAAGATTAATGATAAGGAAGAATTGAGACAATATATACCTGATTCAGTCATTAAGCTAGATGAGCAGGATAAAAAGAAAAATAGTGAGTTGATCAGTACTTTGGAATGTTATTTGAATAATAAACAGAGTATTAGAAAAACTTCAGAGTTGATGAATATTCATACTAGAACTGTTTCCTATCGTCTATCTAAGATTGTAGATCTCACAGATATAGATTTTAATAATATCGCGGAAATACTTGCAGTAAGAAATGGAATTATAATACTTAAAATATTAGAACAGTTGTAATTAAAGACGAGTCACGTATGTGGCTCGTTATTTATTTTGTAATATTATTTGGTACACTTTGAACAAAAAACTGTTAAAAACTTTTCTTATTTTGCACATTATATTTACATATTTAAAAGGCTAAAATTTAAAATAAATGTGTATATATAGAAAATATCCGCAATATGGGGCCTTTTAGAACAATTGTGACATGTTTTCTGAATGGTAAGTCAGAATGTGATAAGAAGGGAAAATATCTAGTATGAATAAAATTAAGATAATATTAAACAAATGGGTACTACTCATACTATGTGCTATGCTGGTATGCACGCAGGCAAATGCGGCAGGTATAGTTAACTTCAAATCACCAGATAATATACCTCAAGAGACAGTTTATGATAATAATACAAATACAACTGAAACTAAAACAACTGAGAATATAGAGACATATTACCAAAACAATAAAATCTGTATTTATAACTATAGTCAGTTAAAACAGATTGGTTCTGATGCTTATGTTTATACAGGTGATAAAGATGGAACTATTGGTTCTGGAGAAGTAGTAAAAAATGAAGGAACTGAATTGAGATACACATCAGATGCTCAATATGTATTAATGAATGATATTGAAATGAGTGCTGATTATATCTGGACACTTCCAAGTAACTTTACTGGCAGCATTACAGGGACTACTAGAGAAAGTACATCTCTTTATAATAAAGAAACAGATACAATTACTATTTATAACCCCTATCAATTAATGGTTCTTGCACAGGATAATTCAGAAACAGAACCAGTCATGTCACTAGATTATGATGCACCACAGTTTGGTATGGGACAGATGATTTATCCTAATGGAGAGAATCAGCCCTACTTAACTTATAGTAAGTCATATAAGTATGTACTCTCTCAAAGCTTTGATTCTAGTAAGCCAGAGTTAGTTGAGAATCAGGTAAGAGAAAATGTAAGTACAGAAAATGCGGAAGGTCGTGACTTTAAGGGTCAGGTTGTTAAGACTATTGGGAATAAGACTTATATCCTGATTGGTAATGAAACACAGTTAAGAAAGATAGGAACTAATGAACAGGTATATGGCGCAGTTTATCAGGCTTATTCGAATTTAGGCAAATGGTATGTTGATAAGGATGATAGAGGCAATCCTATTATGCTTTATGGTGGTGATGCCGATTTAAAGAAAGATCAAAATGGTGAATCTGATTATACTTTTGGACAAATTAAACCTGCAGATAAAAAATTAAGCAGTGTATCTAGTCTATATACTAGAGGAAGATGTGGTGTTGATCAAATAACAGGAGAAATTAATCCTAATCTTTATATAGATAAAGTTACAAATCAGAAGTATAGTGCTAATGCAAATTATATTATCTTCCGTGATATAGATTTAAGTAGTTCAAATTGGAAACCTCTTAACTTTCAAGGCACAATGGTTGGTGCTAAGAGCACTGAAAATAAGATTTGGGATGCAGGTGCAAAGATAGACAAACCAGTTATTTCTAATGTGAAGGTTGAACAAGTAGGTAAACTCGATGTTGGTGAACAGATGGGTGTTGGTTTCTTCTCTACATTATCTGACGAAGCGAGCGACAATGATGTTGGTCTTAGTAAAGGTACTGTACTTGTGTCAAATTTTGTTTTCAAAAATATAAATATTAATAATCAAAGTACAGAAACAAAATATGATCAAACTTTAGTTAATGGATTAGTTTCTAGTTTAGGTTCACTTCTTGGAGGAGTTTTAGATCTCCTTACATGGTTACTAACATTTGGTAGTGTGGATGCAGGTTTAAGAAAAACACTGACTGATGTGTTAGATGCTCGTAAAAAAGATCCGACTGCTCTTGCAACAGGTTCTTTAGCAGGACGTGTTATTGGAAATGTTGAAATTTCTGGATGTGAAATGAAAGGTAATGTATCAGTTAAAAGTCCTAACAACTATACTGGAGGATTTGTAGGATACGCTACAGGAAAAACAGAATATGAAGGTTTATCTAATGCATTAGGAGCAACAACAAAACTCCTTGCAAGTTTACTGAATTTAATTCCTGGTTTAGGATTAGGTGATTTAATCACAATATTATTAGGTAATGCGATTCCATTAGATAAATTAATCCCTACTGGTTATATCAATGCGAAAATCAAAAACTGTTCTATTAATGGTTTAAGTATTTCTACTTCGAACCAAAAAGATTATGCAGGAGGATTTATTGGGCAACAAAAAGGAACAATTCTAGAAAACTGTTCTATTGTAGATAGTGATTATACAATCAATGGAAAAACATTTACGGGTGGTTTTGTAGGATTGGCACGTGATGATGTAATAGAAGGTACACTTTCTGGGGCATTGGATATTGAGACAAAACTTCCAAGAATGAATCCAGAAAGTTTACTCTTAAACTGTTCAATAAACAATAAAGGACTCACAGTTACAAGTGAAACGTATGCGGGTGGTTTTGCAGGTGCACTTGCAAACACATCTGCAGTTAATTGTACTGTTAAATCTATAAATAGATTTGAAGTGAAAGCGACTGGTAATTATGCAGGTGGCTTTGCAGGTATTGCATCCCTGGGATGGGCTGCAGATTTAGGTAAAGGAGATACTAAAAAAAATCTACTTGGTGATGTTGTTAATCTTGTAGTAGAGCTTTTAAACAATAATAAGGATATCTCACCTTCCCTACTCTCTTTAGCTGGTGTCAATCCATCTTATATCTTAGGTTCTAGCGTTAATGGTCCACTTAAGTTAAGTGGTGCAGATTATGTAGGTGGTATAACTGGTAGAGGAAATGGTGCTTATATTGCATCATCAAGTACTGATTACTTAAATAAAGTATCTTATTGGAAAAATAAAGTATATGATACAGCATCTGTCTCAGTAAAAGATGTGGAAATATCAGGAGTAGAAAGTATCACAGGTAAGAACTATGTAGGAGGCATTGCAGGTTCTCTAGGAACTGCAAAAGTTGCTGGATTATTAAATAATACTCTTGGATTGGCTTCATATCTTGGCTTTACTGTAGATAAAGTGACAGTCATAGGGCCTACTACTGGTTTATCTATTACAGGTGAACAGCGTATTGGTGGTGGTTTTGGTGAAGCTATTGGCGGTTTAGTTAATGCAGTCACAATTAAGAACTTAAAGTCTGTAACAGGTAATAACCGTGTAGGTGGAATGATTGGTTTAGCAGGTCCAGGTGATCTTGCAGATACAGGAGGTTTAACAGTTAACCTTCTTGGATTAAATCATCTTTTACAGGTAAAGAACCTATTAAAAGTAGCTTCTGGTGTACGTGTAACAATCAATGATTCTCATGTTATTGGAGTAGAAACTGGTTTAACAGTCAAAGCAACAGGTACTAATAGTGATGGTGGTGTTGTTGATTATGTCGCAGGTGGATTTGTAGGAAAAAGTCATAGTTGTGAAATCAATCATTCAGATGTAAAGAACCTTAAAGAAGTATCCGCAAATGATACAGATGGTTATGCAGGTGGATTTATTGGAACATCACAAACAGGTGGACTTGCAGATGTTGCATCTGAAGATGATCTTAAAGGTTGGATCAATAAAGATGCCAGTGTTTTAGATATCAATGGTTTATTAACTGCTGTTAAGTATCTCATCCCTTCTTACACAGTATGTACAGTTACTTATGTAAATGGTGGTGGTGTTTCTGCAGATACGGCTGGGGGCTTCGTAGGAAACTTCCAGAGTGGTACTCTTAATAACCAAGATGCAGGACAAGGAAACTACTATTCTGTATATAACTTAGATCATGTCAATGGACAGTCTTATGCAGGTGGCTTTGGAGGTAATGTTTACTCTGGTGCCCTTGCAGATGCAGGTAAAGGTATTAGTATCCTTGGTGGTCTTAAGGTACTAAATGTCAATGTAGGTGAGTTACTCAATCTTATTAACGCCTATATCCCATATGTACAATATGCTGGTGTGAAGTCAGATCAAGGATTTACAGTCATTGCGAATAAATTAAAAACAGATGATACTCATGCAGGAAGTGCAGGAGGATTCATTGGTTATGGTAGTGGTGTTCAGGTAAGTTATTGTGATGTGACACATTTAAAACATACAGAGGTAACACCTCCAAAAGATTTAGAAGCAACAAAAGCACCAGATTACTTTAATGATAAAAGCCAATATGCAGTCACTGGTGCAAGATATGCTGGTGGATATATTGGTTATATGGATATTGGTTCTGCAGCTTCTGTAGGTAAAGGATTAAGTGTTCTAGGTAAGTCTATAGGAATTAATAATGTATTAGATGCATTAAATGTAGTTGTGTCTACTATTGAACATTCTCATGTTACTGGAAATCCTGGTGGATTTGCGGTTAAAGCATCTTATAAGAATACGGCTTCTGATGCATCAGAGAATGATGTACTTGGGGATGCAGGTGGATTTGCAGGAAAGATTTCTGGTGGACATATCCAGGATTCTAATGCGAATAACTTCTCTTATATTATTGGTCAGTTAACAGCTGGTGGTTATGTAGGAGACTTACAGCCAGGTAATATTGCGAATGTATTAGATGATGCAAGTATCTTAGGTGGATTAGTAAAAACAGATGATGTACTTGCTTCTGTTGCAGAAGATTTTGTACCTACTATTAGAAATAGTTCTACTACTTGTATTCCTTGTGGTGGTGCAGTACGTGCACAGGCATCTTCTACAACACAGGTACAAAGAGGTTTGGCTGGTGGTTATGCAGGACATAACGAAGGTGGTCATATCTGGGGTAATAATACAAAGAAGTGGAAAGGTAAAGACTATACTGGACCAACAAGTACTTGTAAAGCAGTAAGAATCCGTTCTGTATATGGTGAAGAGATTGCAGGTGGATTTACTGGTTTAATGGAATCTGCAGACACTGCAAGTACAGGTAACTTATCTCTATTATGGGGATTAGTAAAGGTAGATAACATACTAGGTGCTTTAAGTGTTGTTTATCCTACAGAAGAGAATACTGCAGTATATGGACCACTTGCCTTGATGGATTATGAAACATGGAATACATGGGTTGAATTCGTTGGTAAATATGGTGGTTACGGAAGTGATCTTGCTACGAACGGAAAAGTGAACAACCAGGCTGAACTGGATAAAATCATTGGAAAGTATGCTTACGGATACAATGTAGTAGCTGGTAGAGTAAATTACCGAGATGAAATTAAACTAGCGAATGGTGGTGCTGCAGGAGGTTATGTTGGCTCTATGCAGACAGGTACTATCACAAATGGTCAGGCATATCAGACTAAGAAAGTAAAGGGATTAAGAACAGCAGGTGGTTTTGCAGGAGAAATGATCAATGGTGGTGCTGCAGATCTTGGTGGTGTCAATATTCTTGGTCTTAATCTTCAATTAGGAAGAATGATTGATGCACTGAATGTATTTGTTCCAGTAATTAAGCAATCTTCAGTAGAAGGCTACCAAAGTGGATTAATGGTTGAATCTACAGGAACTAATAATAAGGATAACTGTGGTTATGCTGGTGGTTATGTAGGTAAACTCATTGGTGGACAAATCTGGGGAGACAATACTGCACATTGTCAGGTAAAGAAACTCAGACGAGTAGATGGTAGAAGCTACGTAGGTGGTTTTGTAGGAAGTTCTAGACCTGGTTCTGTAGCAACACTTAACCCTACTGCTGGTGAAGGATTATTAAGTCAATTACTTAATAAACTGCTTAGTACCCCTTCAGACTTAATTAAAGTACTTAATGCGACAGTTGCAACAATCAATTATGCAGACGTTGAATCCTGGGATGATTGGGGATTTATCGTAAATGGTGCTTATACAACAGGTAACAAGAATACCTCTTATGCGAAAACTGCAGGTGGTTTTGCAGGAATGCTGGAAGGTACAGTTCTTGGTAAAAAAGATAAGCAAGAAGCTGGTATTTCTGTAAAGAATATCCGTTCTGTTATTGCAGGTGAATATGCTGGTGGATGTTTTGGTGTTGCAGATGTTGCTGGAGTTGCAAATATCAGTGCAGGAAATGAAACATCCCTATTAGATAAGCTATTAAAACTAGGAAGAACAGATGTATTAGATGCTTTTAGAAGTTATGTATATTACGGAAATATAATTGGAATTAAGGATGCAGGACTAAGTGTCAGTGCCAATAAAGCAATTAAATCTGGACAGAACAATCAAGTCACATACAGTGGAACAGCCGGTGGTTTTGGTGGCTCCCTTCTAAATGGTTCTGTAAAGAATAGTACAGTCACACAATTAAGCAATGTAAGAGGCTTAAATAGTGTAGGTGGATTCGTTGGTTACTCTGGTAAGAGTGGTGTTGTGAAAGCTGATAAGATTGATGTCATAGGAGATAATACAGGACAGCTTCTTGGTGGTGCCTTAGGTGTCATGGATATCTTTGGTTCTCATATTGATAATTGTAGTGTAAGTGGTACAAGTGATGGCTATACAGTACAGAGTCAGAATGGTGAGGAACAGATTGCTGGTGGATTTATTGGTTATGCAAACCTTGCAAGGATGTCTAAGTGTACAGCAGGAAGTGCAAGTGATTTAAATAGTGGATTAAAACAGGTTGCATCTGGAGGAACAGCAGGAGGATTTGCAGGTAGAACAAGCTTTGCATATCTTGCAGATCTAAAACTAGATTCTGGACCAGTCAATGTCATATTGATGCTTGTTAATAAGCTTATACAAGCCCTCTATCTAGATAAGTTACAGAATTCAGATTTTCTAAAGATTAATCTAGGAATTATAAAAGTAGAAGCGTTATATAAAGGAAAACTTCTTCATGTCAATCTTCTAGGTTTAGATATATCTGTAGGTCTTTCTAAGAAATCAACAGATAATAAACAACAGACAGATCTTGCAATTATTACTATTGGAGATTCATCTATTAAACTCCCATGTAATGAGAATGGTTTATTAAATGATGATGATGCAAAGTCAAATATCAGTGTCAGTCTTATTAAAGCAAACCGTACAAAGATTACTGATAGTAAAGTGTATGGTGTGAGCTATGGATATGATGTTTATGCAGGTGGTGCCAACAACAATACTGATGGTACTTCAAAGGATGGACGCAGTGGTGGTTTTGTAGGATTTAATGATGAAGGTTTATTAAAGAATAACAACATGTACTACTGTGACGTAGTTAGAGGTACTAACAATCTTGTAGGACCTTTTAGTGGTAAGAGTGAATTAGATTCAGTTTACCCTTCTAATACAGTAGATAAGGTTGAAGGTGAAGGAAACAACTACCGTATTTATAGAAAATTGGATAAAACTTTCAATGAAATCAAAGGTAATAATCAGAAGTTAAATAGTGATTATGAAAACAATGGTAGTTGGGATATTTATACAATCACACATATGAATATAGTTAAAGCCTTTAATAATCTAAAGAATGCGGTCCTATCAAATGGTAGTAAGAAAGTTGATTTAAATGCGTATGAATCACCTGCCAAAGCAGTATTAATGTCTGATACAAAGACAACTCTAAATACTGGTGAAAGTGAGACACCAGAACCATCTGAGTCACAGGATCCATGTGATAAGCTGGTTAAACTCACTATAAATAAAGTCTGGAAGGATTTCGATAATTTCGATCATAAACGACCAGACAGTATTACGGTAACAATTTCTCGTACTTGGAAGGATGCGACTGGCAAAGAACAGACACAAACTGTTTCAGGTTATGAGAGTTACAAAATAACGGGTTCTACTAACAAATCAACATGGCAAGAAGTAATTAAAGAACTTCCTGCTTATTTCAAAGATAGTGATGGAACTGTTCGTTATTATAAATATTCCGTAACAGAAGCGGAAATTGATGGTTATACAACAATGATAGATACATCAAAAGATGGATTTACGTTTACGATAACCAACAAGCATTTCCCAAGTCTTCCAAATACTGGAGGATTTGGAAACTACTTATTTTATGCGATAGCAATTCTGCTTTTCCTTGTTTATTTCGTTATGAGATACAGAAAGAATAAGGAAAATAAAGCAGAAAAACTATAAAGAGAAATGAAAAAAAGGAGAAAAAGTTATGAAAAGTATTAAACGCATTATTGCATTGTTATTAACTGCGGTTATGACAATGACTATGTCCGTAACAGCATTTGCAGCAGATGGAAATAATCTTACTGTTAGTGTACAGGGCGGTCAGGACTTAAATGGACAGACAATTAGTCTGTACAAATTATTTGATCTTAGTACATCAAATTCTGGAGAAACAACAAACTATGCTTATACAGTAAATACAGATGCTGGTTATAAGGATGCAATTAAGTCAGCTCTTGGAATTTCATTTACAGGAACAACAGATGTTCAGTATGCAGAAGCTGTAAAAGCTCTTGGAGCAGACAATTCAGAAAAAGTTCAGAAGTTTGCAAATGACTTTACTGAATATGCATTAAAGAATGGTACAACAGTAAAAGCAACTAAAACATCTGGGAAAATCAATGGTGAAAACACAACATCTTTTTTATTCAATGGATTAGAAAAAGGATACTATTTAGTATATGTAACAGGTGGAAAAGAAATTCAGTCTTCATTAGTTACAGTTGATGGAAATACTACTGTAAGATTAAAAACTGAAGCTCCAAGCATCACAAAAAAAGCAGATACAGAGACTGTAAGTATTGGTCAGGTTGTTAAATATACAGTTACTGGTTCAGTACCAGATACAACTGGATATTCTGAATATATATATAAGATTCACGATACATTATCAAACGGTCTTGATTTCGTAAATGATGAAAATGGAACACCTACTTCAGAAGGTAAAGTAAACGTAAAAGTTGCATTTGGAAAAGGTACTGCTGATGCAGGAAATGCACCTACTACAGTAACTCTTTCAGGTGATGGAAACAGAACTATGGCTCTTGACTTATCTGAATGGGTAAGAGCTAACCAGACAAACAAAGGTAAAGAATTCACTGTAACTTACTATGCTAAAGTGAATAAAAATGCAGTTGTAACAGAAAAGAACAGTGCCACATTAGAATATGGTAACAATCCAGATGATACAACTATTACTAAACCAAGTGAAGCTAAAACACCTACATACCCTCTTGATATAAAGAAGTATGCTAAAACAAATAAGAAGATATTACCAGGTGCTAAATTTAAATTATATTTAAACAAATCTGATGCTGATTTAGCTAACGACAAAGCTATTAAAGTATCAGGAAGTAATGGTAACTATGTAGTAGATCCAACATCTTCTATTACAGAATTTGTATCTGTAGATTCAATCGAAGAAAAAGGTTACAACCTTCATGTTAACGGTCTTGCTGCAGGAACTTACTACTTAGTAGAAACAGAAGCTCCAGCAGGATACAACAAGTTAACTGCTCCAATCAAAGTCGTAATCACTAAAGCAGGTGATAATTGGACAATTTCTAAAGATGGTACAGAAGAAACAGATAAAATCATCGATGTAGAAAACAGTACTGGTTCTCTCCTTCCATCAACAGGTGGTATGGGTACTATCGCATTTACTGTTGTTGCAGCCCTTCTTGTATTAGGTGTTGCAGTAAGCTTTATCCGTGATAGAAAAAAAGAAAACTAAAAAATAGTTTTTAATGGAATGAGCGGTTATCTTTCTTAAAAGATAACCGCAATTCCAATTATTTATATATTAATAGGGAGAATGAAATGAAGTGTATGAAGATTAAAATTACTAAAAATGATATTATTCGTTTATTTGTACTTTTGATTGCATTCTCCGTGTTGTTATATCCTAGCTTTAGTAGTTATCTGAATGAGAAGAATGGTTCTAAGGCTATCTCTTATTATGATAAAGAGAGTGTAGAACTCTCTAAGGCAGATAAGATAAGAATGTTGGAAGAAGCACGTGCTTATAATAGAGAGATGTTAGGAAATATAGATCTTATAGATCCATTTTCACAGGAAGATACAAAGTTAGATGCACGTTATGAGAGTTTATTAAATGTAGATGGTTCTGGAATGATGGGATATATACGTATTCCTAAGATTCATATAGAACTACCTATTTATCATGGTACAAGTGAAACAGTCTTACAGGCAGGTGTAGGACATTTTTGGGGTACTTCTTTGCCTGTTGGTGGAGAGAGTACTCATACAGTATTAACGGGCCACAGAGGACTGCCTACTAAGACATTATTCACAAATATAGATAAGCTAAAAGAAGGAGATATATTCTATATCAAGGTCTTAGATGAAACATTGGCTTATGAGATAGATCAAATACAAACAGTATTACCAGAAGAGACAAAAGGATTATCTATAGAACCTGGCAAAGATTACGCCACATTAGTGACATGTACACCTTATGCGATTAATACACATAGATTATTAGTGAGAGGACATCGTATACCATATCAAGAAGCTACAAAGAAAGTGCCTGATACAAATATTAAACCAGAATTATCATTTACGTCTAAGGTATTAATAATGGCAGTAATTGTGATTTTGATAGGTTTAATTATCGCAATTATTTACTGTATAAGGGATAAGAAAAGGAGGAAACTAACATGAAGGTAAGAAATATTATTGTGTTTATGATTGTTTTTCTTATGAGTACGTTCATGAATGTTTCAACTATTCATGCAGAGAGTGGTTTTAGAAAAGGAAGTATACAGATTGTATATAAGGGTAGAAATGAATTGAATCAGGAAGTGAATCTTTCAGATGCTAAGTTTTCAATCTATCAGGTTCAATATATGAGTACTGATACATTGACATGGAAGGATAACTTTAAAGATTCACATATATCATTAGTAGATACCAGTGCAGAGGCAAGAGAAAAACAAGCCAAACAATTATATAAATATGCACAACAGAAAGATATATCTTGTTCACTACAAGAAACTAATACATTAGGTCGTACAACATTTAGTAATTTAACACAAGGTATTTATTTGATTGCACAAGAGGGATATGTAGAAAGTGGTAAAAGTCAGTTTGAATCTGCTCCTTTTCTAGTTGAGATTCCTTCTCTTGTGGATGGAAGTGTAGAATATAATGTCACTATAGAACCTAAGGCTGAATGGGTAAAACCAGAACAGCCTATACCTTCTAAACTCAATAAACCACATGTAAAAACAGGTGATGATACAAATATATCTGTATGGGTTATAACTGCGATAGAAAGTTTATGTATTATGATATTGCTGTATAAGAATAAGGCTGATTCTCTATGAATCAGTTTTTTTATTTACAAACTCTTTTTTATTGTAAATATCATGATTATTTGAGCAATAAAACGTGTGATAATGTTTGATAATCTATAATTTAGATGTTATATTATTAAATGCATGGAAGCGCATTTACTTTGTGCTTATTGATTTTATTATTTTACATCAGAATGAATTATGTGAAATTATTGATACAAATTGATGATTCATAATACACATGTTAAAATGATTTAACGCGAAGGAGGACACACTGATGAAAAAACTATTTAAGAGATTATGCGTTACAGTTTTATCTTTCCTGATGGTTGTAAGTAGTACTACTCTTCCAGCATTTGGTGAAGATATTAACTATAATGAAAAGAATGATATAGCAAATAGCTTTAGATATTCAAATGGACAAGTGAAGGAAAGAGGTTATGCAAATTATGCTGCACGTGCTTCTGTGAATTCAGGATGGCCTGTGGACTCAAAAGCAATTTGTAAGGGAATTGATGTAAGCTATCATAATGGCACTATTGACTGGAAGAAAGTCAAACAGTCAGAAGTAGAATATGCGATTATCAGATGTGGTTATGGTATAGATGATAAGAAACAGGACGATAAGAAATGGGAAGAAAATGTAAAGGGATGTGTAGATAATAATATTCCTTATGGTGTCTATTTATATTCTTATGCAGATACTGTAGAGAAAGCTTCTAGTGAAGCAGATCATGCAATTCGTTTATTACAGGGTAAGAAGTTTAAGTATCCTGTTTATTATGATTTAGAAGAAGATAAATTACGTGATGAGTTAAAGTTAAGCAAGAAAACTATTGCGGATATTGCACAGACATTCTGTGATAAGTTAACTGCAAAAGGTTATACTGTTGGTATTTATGCAAATAAGGATTGGTTTACTAATTATTTAACTGATAGTCGTTTTAATAACTGGACTAAATGGTTTGCACAGTATAATACAGCTTGTAATTATCAGGGTAAATATGATATGTGGCAATGCTCTTGTACTGGAAAAATATCTGGTATCTCAACTAATGTAGATTTAAACTATTCTTATAGTCCATTTGAAAATTCATATGGTGGTGGTAATACAAATAATGGTGGAACTATTACTAAGTACTCTGATGGATTAAATGAAATTCAAGGAGAATTATACTACTTTAAGAATAATCGTATTGATACATCATATAGTGGACTCGCTACTTATAAGGGAGATACATATCTTGTTACAAAAGGTATGGTGAATAAGACTCAGTCAGGTCTAGTACAATCTGGTTCTAATTGGTACATGTTAACTAATGGTAAGCTTAATAAGTACTTTACTGATTTATATTATTACAATAATAATTGGTACTATATTGTGAATGGTGTATTAGATTGGACATTTAATGGTGTAGTATCCTACAATAATAATCTTTATTATGTAGAAGGCAGTACAATTTCATGGACATATAATAATGTTGCTGAATATAAAGGTACAAAGTATTACTTCTGTAAGAGCCAGATAGATTATGGATTTAATGATTTATTCTATACTGGAAATACTTGGTATTACATTAAAGATGGTAAAGTAGATACAAGTTATAATGATCTCTATTACTACAATAACACTTGGTATTATATTGAAAATGGAACAATTACCTGGAAATATACAAATCTAGTTAAATACAATGGTGCTATGTATTACGTAGACCGTAGTATGGTGAGATGGGATTATAAGGGTCTTGTAGAAAAAGATGGTACGCTTTATTATGTTTCAAATAGTATGGTTGATTATCAATACAAGGGTCTTTATGAATATAATAGTAAATATTACTATATAGAAAATGGTCAGGTTAATAAGAACTACAATGGTACTTGTAAGTATAATAGTAAGAATTATTATGTTACAAATGGTGTTGTAGATCCACAGTATACAGGTGTTGTAGAAAGCGGAAAAGATCTTCTCTATGTTAAAAAAGGTGTTATAGATGAAAGCTATACACAATTAACTTATTATAATAATACTTGGTATTATTTTGAAAAAGGTTCAGTTAACTGGGATTACAGTAACCCAATCTACTACAACAATACTTGGTATTATGTAGATCATGGGTATATCAATTGGAAGTTTACAGACTTAGTTCTTTATAATGGGACTTGGTATTATGTAGTCAATGGTATTATTGATTTCAATTATACAGGGTTAGTGTATCATGCTGGTGGATGGTTCTACGTTTCTAAAGGAAAGGTAGACTGGAATCATTCGGGTCTCATCTACTACAACAACCAATGGTATTATATTGATCATGGTTATATTAACTGGAATTACAGTAATCCAATCTACTATAATAATGCCTGGTTCTATATTGATCATGGATATATTAATTGGAATTTTACAGACTTAGTTCTTTATAATGGTACTTGGTATTATGTAGTCAATGGTATTATTGATTTTAAGTATACAGGTTTAGTTTATCATGCTGGTGAGTGGTACTATGTTTCTAAAGGAAAGGTAGACTGGAATCATTCAGGGCTTATTTACTACAATAAAGAATGGTTCTATATCGATCATGGACGTATTAACTGGGATTACTGCAATCTCACTTACTATAATAAAACATGGTATTATGTGAATCATGGTAAGATTTATTGGGATTATTCAAACTTAGTTCTTTATAATGGTACGTGGTATTATGTGAAGAATGGTCAGATTGATTGGAACTTTACAGATTTAGTTCTTTATGAAGGTACATGGTACTATGTAAAGAAAGCGACTATTGATTATTCTTATAAGGGTCTTGTTTATCATTGTGGTGGATATTACTATGTAGAGAATGGTAAAATCAACTGGGGTTATAATGGTTATGCCCAGGTGAATAATAAAGGGCCTCAATATAAAGTGGTTAATGGACAGCGTGTTTAAGAAGAGTGTTTATCACTCTTCCTTTTTTATGAAGTTTAAATAAAATATTATTAGTAGAAGATAAATAATAAACATTAAATACAATAAAAACACTATATAATACAAATATTTGATTAAAGGTATCTTTAAGAGTAAAATAATGATTAGGATGAAAAATCCAACTATTTTGGGAGAAAGGAGGCGACATTTCATGAAGAAACTGAGTAAGTTATTATTAGGCTTAATTTTATCTTTTATGGTTATTCAGGTACCTCTTG
>ERZ838483.972-NODE-972-length-29855-cov-5.521174_pt1 | contig 29855 bp, 28 predicted proteins | sample MGYA00519939_ERZ838483 | MGnify/ENA primary metagenome ERZ838483 (study PRJEB31850, sample SAMEA3708836) | human gut metagenome | biome: human gut; feature: human-associated habitat; material: faeces | place: China | collected 2014 ... | reverse complement strand
TCCCAATCTTCATTAACCTTAAATCTAATACCATGAAAAACACGATGCAAAGGTATGGTTTTTATGTTATGTAACATAATAATCAAACAGAAAATTGCTAGTATTTAACACTATTTCACGAAAACCATATCATTTTCATCTACTTTTCTCCCCTTCATTCCCAGCTTTGGATGTAACCCTTTCCGGCCTGTCATGCAATTCCTTTTCTTCCTTCACCGCATTTTGCTTTTTTTCGGATTTCAAACTCTGAAAATCCAACAAAAAAGCCTACCTTTGCAGGAAGTTTACAAAGTTGGAAAGACAAAAACAAAACAAACCAAACTAAAGATAACTCTTTATGAAGAAACGATTCGCAAGACTCGCATTCTGCCTTTTCCTGCTGGGAGCTCTCCCCGCAGCGGCACAGACCATGAGTGACAGCCAGGTACTGGAGTATGTCAAACAGGGAATGCAGCAGGGAAAAGACCAGAAGCAGATCGCCATGGAGTTGGCACGCCGGGGCGTTACCGAAGAACAGGCACGCCGAGTACAGGAAATGTATCAGCAACAGTCCAAAGGAACCCTGGGCACCAGCAGTTCCACCTCACAGGACCGCATGAGACAGTCTTCCTCCGGAGAAAGCGATTATTATTACCAGAACGGTTACCGCAAAAACACTAACCGTAACTCCGAACTGCAGCAGGAACGCCGCGAACAGATGGAGCAGGAATACCGTCAGCGTAAGAAAATGGAAGAAGAACGCAAGAAGAACGAGTTCTCCCAGCGTGACCAGTCCAACAACCCCTACTCCATGGAATACAATATGAATACCAACCAGAACCGGGTGGTATCTATTCTGGGTGACTCTCTTTCATTATCTCCTTTCTATGAATATGATCCCGAAGATCAGGTATTCGGCCGTGACATCTTCAACACCGAAAATCTGACCTTCGAGCCCAATATGAATCTGGCCACTCCGTCCGACTACCGTCTCGGTCCGGGTGATGAAGTAATCATAGACATCTGGGGAGCCAGCCAGAACACCATCCGCGAAACCATTTCTCCGGACGGCTACATCAATATCCCCGACCTGGGACTTGTATTATTGAACGGCATGAGCGTGTCCGAAGCGAAGAATGTTCTGAAGCAGGAACTCAGCAAGATTTATGCAGACTCCGGCAACAACATCCAGGTTTCCCTCGGTAATACCCGCACCATCCAGATCAATGTGATGGGTGAAGTGCTGCGCCCCGGAACCTATACGCTGTCCTCTTTTGCGACAGTATTCCACGCCCTTTACAGTGCCGGCGGAGTCAGCGATATCGGTAGTTTGCGTAACATCCACGTTGCACGCAATGGAAAGAACGTCGCTACGGTTGATGTCTACGAATTCATCATGCAAGGAAAGATCCAGGACGACATCCGTCTGCAGGAAGGAGATGTCATCATCGTTCCCCCGTATGAAGCCATCGTCAAGATCACCGGCAAGGTAAAACGCCCGATGCGCTACGAAATGAAATCCGACGAATCCATCGCGACCCTGCTTAAATACGCCGGAAACTTTGCCGCAGACGGCTACAAGAACAGCCTGCGCGTCATCCGTCAGGCAGGCCGCGAATACTCTGTAGCCACGGTAGACGCCAAAGACTTCACCCGTTTCCAGATGTGCGACGGTGATGAAGTGACAGCCGATCCCATCCTGGAACGTTTCACCAACCGTCTGGAAGTGAAAGGAGCCGTCTATCGCCCGGGTATTTATGAACTGAGCGGTTCACTGAACACCGTCAAGCAACTGGTTGAAAAAGCCGACGGTCTGCTGGGCGACGCCTTTACCAACCGCGCCGTTCTCTACCGCCAGCGCGAGAACCTCACCAGCGAAGTACTTTCCGTAGACATCAAGGGCATTCTGGCAGGCAGCAGCCCCGACATTGCCCTGCGCAACAACGATGTGCTCTATATTCCCAGCATCCACGACCTGAAAGACCTGGGAAGCATCCGCATTTATGGAGAAGTCACCCTGCCAGGAGAATACCCCTATGCGGACAATATGACGCTTGAAGACATCGTCATCACTGCAGGCGGTCTGAAGGAATCAGCCTCCCTTGTACGCGTAGACGTATCCCGCCGTATCCGCGACCCGAAGAGCACCACCGAAGCCCAGACTATCGGAGAAACCTACTCGTTTGCTCTGAAAGACGGTTTTGTGGTTGACGGCGAGGCAGGATTTGTTCTCCAGCCATACGATCAGGTATTCGTACGCCGCAGTCCGGGCTACAGCGAACAGGCCAATGTAACCGTCAAGGGCGAAGTCCTTTACTCCGGCCAGTACACCCTGACCAGCAAGAATGAACGCCTGACCGACGTGATCAAGAAAGCCGGTGGTGTAACCCAGTTCGGTTACGTCCGCGGTGCGAAGTTGACCCGTATCGCCAATGAAGAAGAAAAGAAGCGCATGCAAGATGTCTTAAACATGATGCAGAAGGAACTGGGAACCGGCATGACCGACTCACTCAAGCTGGAACTTGACAGTATCTTCACCGTCGGAATTGATCTGGAAGCAGCTCTGGCCAAACCCGGAAGTGATGCAGACATTGTTTTAAGAAAGGGAGACATCATTACCGTACCGGAATTCAACAACACCGTGAAGATCAACGGAGCTGTCATGATGCCGAATACTGTCTCCTACATCGACGGCAAGAACGTAAAATACTACCTCAGCCAGGCCGGAGGCTACTCCAGCAATGCCAAGAAAAGCAAGAAGTTCATTATCTACATGAACGGCCAGGTGGCTGAAGTGAAAGGCAGCGGCAAGAAGCAGATTGAACCCGGCTGCGAAATTGTGGTTCCGAATAAGCAACGCAAAAATAACCTGGGCAATATCTTAGGCTATGCTACCTCCTTCGCCTCCTTAGCGACAATGGTTGCATCAATTGCCAATTTAGTAAAATAAAGTATTCTTACGATCCCTATCCTATTTCCCGTACTGATAATTCTTTCATTATCAATACGGGAAATTTTATTCATACGATTTTCCATCTCAAAGAGAAAAAATATCTTCTCTTCCATGCAGTATTTCCTATCCTTCTGCATTGTGAAGAAAATCCCTTGCAGAAGTGTATTTTAGCCACATTCCGCTTTGATGTCTCGAAAATAAAGCCTACATTTGCAAGTAAATACTATTCAATTTCGCGTTTACCTTTCTTCTCCGATTGGGACAGGTAACCGCGAAGCGTACCCAAAACTATCCTTCACATGGCGAACATGTATTTAATAATTGCAGCCTTCATTACTGCAATCGTTCTCGGACGGATCATCATTCCGAACATTCTGATTATCTCTCTGCGCAAACGGCTCTTCGATGCGCCCGATGCCCGGAAGATCCATAAACGGCCCATTCCAAGACTGGGAGGTGTCACGTTCTTTCCCGTCATTCTCTGCACCACCTGCTTTTTCACTGCCTTGCGTATCTTGCTAGGATATCTCCCCGATCCACAGTTTACCGTGACCATGGTGACCGAGTTGCTTTTTCTTATTGCCGGTCTTACCCTATTATACGTCGTCGGTATTGCCGATGACCTCATGGGAGTAAGATATCGCAAAAAATTCTTTGTACAGATCATCTCTGCCGCATTCTTTCCACTGGCTGGACTCTATATCAATAATTTCTACGGACTTTTCGGAATCTATGAAATTTCCACCTATGTAGGAATCCCCCTGACCATGCTGCTGGCCGTATTCATCACCAATGCCATCAACCTGATTGACGGAATCGACGGACTGGCTTCCAGCTTGAGTATGGTTGCCCTTACCATTCTGGGAGTCATCTTCATTCACAACCAGCAATGGATCTATGCCCTGCTGGCCTTTGTCTGTGTAGGTATCTTGATCCCCTTCTTTTCCTACAATGTATTCGGCAATGCCGACCGAGGACGCAAAATCTTTATGGGCGACACCGGAAGTTTGACACTGGGATACATTCTCAGCTTCTTTGTCATCAAATACTGCATGTACACCGGAACTATTCCCACTGAAGAAATCCTGGGTTCTCCCCTGCTTGTTTCTTTCAGCGTTTTGCTTGTTCCTTCGCTCGATGTAGTGCGCGTGGTTCTTCGCCGGGCACGTAACGGTAAACCGCTCTTCCTGCCCGACAAAACTCATATCCATCATAAATTCCTGGATATGGGATTCTCCCCACGCCAAGCTTTGATCACTATCCAACTAATGTCAGCCAGTCTTTGTGCATTTACTCTGGTTACCGTGCATTCCGGATGGAACAATACATTGGTATTTGTCATTGATGTTGTTGTTTGGACAGGGCTGAATTTGTGGTTTGATGTGGTGATAAAAAACAGGAAAACAAAATAATAAATAAATTACAACATGAAACTCGAAAATGTAAAGATCATTAATCTACCCAAATTTTTGGATAGAAGAGGAAATTTATCTTTCATTGAAGAATTAAACCATATACCTTTTAAAATAGAGCGTTCTTATTGGATCTATGATGTACCTGGAGGAGAATCAAGAGGCGGTCATGCTTACAAAGAAAATGAGGAATTTATTGTTGCTCTTTCAGGTGCATTTGACGTTGTACTAGAAGATGGATTTAAAAAAGAAGTTTTCTCATTAAATCGATCATATTACGGGCTTTATGTACCCAAAGGACTATGGAGAAGTATGGAAAACTTCTCTACAAATTCCTTGGCATTAGTTCTATCTTCCACTAAATATAATCCAGAAGATTATATTTACGATTATGAACAATTTAAAAAGATGAAAGAATGAAAAAAAGTACCGTATATGATTGTACCATGATCGAGTTAGATAAACACCATCATGAAAAAGGTAATATATCAGTTGTTGAAAATCAGAGTACAATCCCATTTGACGTAAAAAGGACTTATTACCTATATGATGTTCCAGGTGGTGAATCGAGAGGTGGACATGCGCATAAAGAGTTGAGTCAATTAATTATTGCTGCAAGTGGTAGTTTTACTGTCACTCTAGATGATGGCAATGTAAAACGAACATTCATGCTAAATCGTCCTTACCAAGGACTTTATATCGTACCAGGTATTTGGAGAACTTTAGATGACTTCTCATCTGGTTCTGTATGCCTCGTATTAGCTTCGCATAAATATGATGAAAAAGATTATATTAGAGAGTATGACGAATTTATAAAAAGTAAAAAAAACTATGAACTTTAAAATCCATCCTCTCTCCGATGTTAAATCATCTAATATCGGCGATAACACTAATATTTGGCAATTCTGCGTTATCTTCCCTCAAGCACGTATTGGCAACAATTGTAATATATGTGCAAATGTTTTGATTGAAAACGATGTTGTTATTGGGGATAATGTCACTATTAAATCTGGAGTCCAGATCTGGGATGGCATCCAAATAGAAGACAATGTTTTCATCGGCCCTAATGTGACCTTCACTAATGATCTAGTTCCCCGTTCCAAAGTATACCCACAATCCTTTGAACAAACTTTCATAAAAAAAGGAGCTTCAATAGGTGCTAACAGTACAATCGTTGCAGGACATACAATTGGAGAATATGCTCTTGTTGGAGCAGGAAGTGTTGTTACACAAGATATTCCAGCATACACTGTCTGGTACGGGAATCCAGCCCGCCAGAAAGGATATATCACCAAAGATGGCATTCTTTTGGATATGAATTATAAAGATAAACAAGGAAATACTCATAAAATAGAATAGCTATGATTAAATTTTTAGATCTACAAAAAATTACAGCCAAATATGCTGATGAAATACATGAAGCAGTAAACCGAGTTGTTGATTCCGGGTGGTATCTGCAAGGTAAAGAGAATGAAAAATTCGAAGCTGATTACTCTGCATATATTGGAACAAAATATACTGTTGGATGTGCGAATGGCTTGGACGCTCTGATTTGGATATTCCGAGCTTATGTAGAAATGGGTGCTATGAAACCAGGCGATGAAGTCATTATTCCAGCTAATACTTACATTGCTTCTATTCTAGCTATCTCGGAAAATGGACTTATACCTGTTTTAGTAGAGCCTTCCATCGAAACTTATCAGATTGATGATAGCAAAATTGAGGAAGCAATAACAGAGCGTACAAAAGCAATCTGTATTGTACACCTATACGGACAATGTGCCTATACAGACAAAATCGGTGACCTTTGTAAGAAATATAACTTAAAACTGATCGAAGACAATGCACAAGCGCATGGTTGTCTGTTCAAAGGGCGTAAGACTGGTTCACTCGGAGATGCCGCAGGACACAGCTTCTATCCGGGGAAAAATTTAGGAGCCTTTGGAGACGCTGGTGCTGTAACTACTAACGATGAAGAATTAGCAAATGTTGTAAGATCTGTAGCCAATTATGGTTCAACCCGTAAATATGTATTCAAATATTTAGGCCGTAACAGTCGCCTTGATGAAATTCAAGCAGCTATATTGGATGTAAAATTAAAACACCTTGATGAAGACGTTGCGATTCGTAAAAAAAATGCCAAGTATTACATTGATAATATAACCAACCCAGCCATCATTACTCCTATTGTAAAGGATTGGGATGCACATGTATTCCATATATTCACTATCAGATGTCAAAAGCGTGACGAGCTTCAGAAATATTTGACAGAGCATGGGATTCAAACCATCATTCACTACCCTATTCCTCCTCACAAACAGGAATGTTACAAGGAATGGAACAATCTTTCTTTCCCCATCACAGAGCAAATTCACAATGAAGAGCTAAGTATTCCTATGAGCCCCGTAATGACTGAAGAAGAACTTAAAACTGTAGTTGATGTATTGAATAATTGGAAATAAGAATTATGCCACCACTTGTGTCTATCGTAATGCCTGCATACAATGCGGGGGAATATATATCTCAAGCCATAGAAAGTGTTATTCAACAAAGTTTTACTAGATGGGAATTAATTATTGTTGATGACTGTTCAACTGATCAAACATATGCTATTGCAACAGAGTACTCAAACAAAGACCAACGAATCAAAGCATATAGATTGAATCAAAATTCAGGATGTGCATATATTCCTAGGAAAAAAGCCATCCAAATGGCAATAACAAACTGGATTGTAAATCTTGACGCTGATGATTTTATTGACTCTAATGACTTAGAGATTTTATATAACAGGGCGATAGATAGTGGCGCTGATATTGTATTACATAGACTTGTTAGAGTTGATATTAATGGGAATATTGAAAGATCAGTCGAACCTTGTCCTAAGTGGAGTTTTGATCTGCAAAAAATCTTAACAGGGAAAGAGGCATGTATGCTTACTATAAAAGAATGGGCCATAAATGGAAATGGATTATTTAAGAAAAATCTTTTTGAAGCTATCTGGAAAGAACAAAATCTCAATAGCTTCATAGGCATGAATACAGATGAATTATTAACAAGACAATTATTCTTAGAAGCTAATCGAGTAGCTTTATGTAATGCGCAATATTTTTACAGAGTGAACCCTCAATCCATTTCAAGTTCATTCTCTCCTAAACTTTTCCACATTTTACAAACTAATCAACAACTAAAAAAATTACTGATTTTAAAAATAGGATTAGATGAGACAAATAATTCTCTTATAGAGAGCCAAATATGGGAAGGAATATTGTCTTCTAGCATTAGATTAAAAAAGTTCGAAAGAGAATTATCACCTTTACAGAAAAAAGAAATTACACAAAATATATATCAATCTTGGCATAATATAGATTGGAACATTTTAAAAAAGTACATTAGCCCTATTCAATACATTTTATTTCATAAATCTTTTAAATTATTTATGATTATAATTAGTATTTGGATTTATATAAAAAAAATTAAATAACCACAAAGCGATACCTAAAGGAACTGCACTATTCGGAGAGGTTTAATTATATAAATCAGTTGCAATATTATCATTTGAACATTTGGCGATAAGAGTTATCAATAACATTTCATCTTCCTACCTGTGATGATCTACTTCACAGCTTTATCAAACGGAGAAATATCTATCTCTCAAGGACCTCACGAAGTTAAAAGAATAGTATATGAATCAATAATAAATTCTAGTCTAGGATTATTAATTAGAACTCCTTTATATTATTTTATCACTATAATAATGGAAATAGTAACTGCGATGATAGTTATATCAATCGCAATTATATTTTCTATCAATATAATATTTACATAGAGAGCATCCCATTAATTAATAGGAATGTCATCATTAGAAGAAGTTATTGTTTTTGCTAACCTTTTAGGCATAATTTCAATTTATTTATTGAACACTATCATTAGTTATCATGGCACATAAATGATGTTAGACTTTATCAAGCAGCCAACTCAATAACCAATCAATATATGGGTTTAGTATTTACCTCAGTAAGTTTAGATTTCTTTCCTACATTATCATATAATAACATAAAAATTAAAGACCTTGTCAATCAACAATCTGATATTGTTGCACTTTTAGTTATACTAATAGCTATTTTTTAATAATATTAGCCCCAGTCGTAATAAGAGTATATTATTGTCAGGTCAATTCTTATCATTAATATCTATTATTCGTTGGATGGAGATTAGATTATTTTAAAGCCATAGCTTTTCTAATGGGAAATATACCATTTACTAAATTAAATAGTGATAAAACTTTTATGTTTAATCAAATATCATATAAAATTATCAGATTATAACCAAAATGTCATCAGATAATTCATATAGAAGCATATTAAAAGGCACTGCGATATTTGGAGGAACCCAGTTCTTTACAATTCTCATAAATTTAGTACGGGGGAAACTCGTTGCCATATTTTTAGGTCCTCAAGGAATGGGTATTTCATCTTTAATTACCGCATCAATGAATACAATTCAACAACTTAGTTCTATGGGGTTGAATTTATCTATTGTAAAAGAAATATCAAATGCCAAAGAAGTTAACGATGAGAACAAATTATCTTTGATTATAGCTATCGCACGTTTTCTATTAAAAGTAACAGCATGCATTGGTGCTATATTTACTATTCTTTTTAGTAATACTTTAAGCAAAATAACTTTTGGAAATCATGAATATCAATGGTTTTACGTTCTCTTATCTGTAGTTATCTTTTTCACTACAATGTCTAATGGCGAACTGTCAATACTACAAGGTTGCCGAGAAATAAAAAAATTAGCATGGGCTTCTGTAATCGGAGCTACAGTTGGGTTAGTAATAGGAGTTCCCATGTATTATTGGTGGGGCTATAAAGGTATTGTTCCCGCGATGATTGCTTTAGCATTAACTAATTATGTTTTCTATAAGTACAACAGTAATAAATTAAAAGTCCATAAAATTTCTTTCTTATTAAAAGAACAATATCCTTTAATAAAAAATATGCTTTTATTGGGACTTACATTAATGATTGCATCCCTCATTGGCACCTTTATCAATTATTTATTAAACATGTATATAGGTAGATATGGTTCACTTAATGATGTTGGTATGTACCAAGCAGCAAATTCCATAACGAACCAATATGTAGGCATAATTTTTACAGCAATGAGCCTTGATTATTTTCCAAGATTAGCAGCAGTATCTAATGATCATGAAAAAATCCAAGATATAGTAAACAAACAAATAGACATTGTCCTGAACATCATAGCACCTCTATGTTGCATGCTCATTATATGTGCCCCACTTATAATAAGAATTCTCTTAACAAACGAATTCTTGTATATTATAGATCTTATAAGATGGATGAGTATTAGCCTGTTTTTTAAGGCATGTATATTTCCTCTTGGATATATATCCTTTGCAAAGGGTGACAAAAAAACTTTTTTTTGGCTTGAAGGAGTTTGGAGTAATGCACTAAACCTAATCATTAGTCTTATCAGCTATTCTATTTGGGGACTCTCTGGTATGGGAATTGCTTTATGTATTATTTATTCAATTTGCCTATTTGTCTATATTGGGGTAACTAGAAGATTTTATTTTTTTAAGTTTAGTATAACAAATTACAAATTAATTGTGATGTTGGCCTTTTTTATTCTATTAACTTTTATATTCAGCCTAATAAATAATTTCATAATTTCATATACATGCATGTCCTTTAGTTGTATATCGTGTAGCATAATATGCTTTAAGAATCTAAAGCTTAAAATGAATTTTATAAAAAAAAATCCTTAAACTTAAACAGAATTATATTTTAATTAAATAAATCTCTTTAATTCATATTTTACTATCGAAAACTTTACATATTAATTAAACATTATGCTTCTGCATATAAGTATCCAATAAGCAATGAAATCAATTATCTTACTTTTACGCCCTCACCAATGGTTGAAAAATCTATTTATTTTCCTCCCATTGTTTTTTGACAAACACTTTTTTGATGCAAAATACATCATTCTTTGTATAATTGCATTCTTTGCTTATTCATTCTCAGCAAGTGCAATATATTGTTTCAACGATATTTGGGATGTAGAAGCAGACAAACTTCATCCCCAAAAATGCAAACGACCTATTGCCAGTGGAAAAATATCAAAAAAAATGGGTTACCTAATAGCTCTGTTTTGCATTCTTTTATCATTAGGATTAGTCTTTTTGGAACTAAAAGATAAAAAGGGATATTTAATATATATACTCATCTTCTATCTTATTATGAACATCGCTTACTGCGTCAAATTAAAACAGATCGCATTAGTGGATGTATTCATTATCGCCATAGGTTTTGTTTTGCGAATCCTTGCAGGAAGTGCAGTAACAAGCATTGAATTATCCCAATGGATAGTGCTTATGACTTTCCTTCTTGCTCTTTTTTTAGCATTTGCCAAACGGCGAGATGATGTAGTAATCTATGAAAATACAGGTATAAAAGCCCGAAAAAATGTAAACCGATATAATCTACAATTCATGAATCAAGCTATATCCATAGTAGCATCTATCACCATGGTATGCTATATTATGTACACCGTATCAAATGAGGTTATAGCCCGTATGGGTACTCCATATCTTTATGTAACATCTATTTTTGTTCTAGCTGGTATAATACGTTATTTACAAATCACCATTGTAGATGTGAAAAGTGGCAGTCCTACCAAAGTTCTAATGAAAGATCATTTCATTCAATGTTGTATTATTGGATGGATGGCAACCTTCTTCTTAATATTATATTTATAACCATGAGAAAAATAGCTGTATTCGATTTCGATGGAACCATTATCCGAAAAGATAGCTTGTTAGAATTTATCAAATTCAGTAAAGGGGAAAAAGCCTTTTTGAAAGGATTTCTTTATTATTCACCTTTATTAGTCGCATATAAATTAGGATTATACGCAAATTGGAAGGTAAAACAAAAAATATTCTCATATTTCTTTAAAGGCATGAAATATGAAAATTTCTGTCAGCTCGGGTTTGATTTTAAGGAAGAAATAAATAACATGGTAAAAGATGATCAGATAAAAAAAATGACAAAACATTTAGAACAAGGCGATACAGTTTATATAATCAGTGCCAGTATAGAGGAATGGATTTTACCATGGTGCCATAAATTTGAGGGAATAAGAGTATTAGGGACTCAAATAGAAGTTATTAATGGTATTATTACTGGCAAATTCAAAACAAAGAACTGCTATGGTCAAGAAAAAGTAAATAGATTTATAGAGAAAGAACCTAAACGAGATTCATATTATTTGTACGCCTACGGAGACAGCAAAGGAGATAAAGAAATGCTAGCTTTTGCTGATAAAAGTTTTTTATGCAAATAAACAAGTATGATTTATATAATAGCGCTAATTAGTATTTTATTGGGATCAGTTGCTCAATATCTACTAAAAATAGGAATAACATTAATAAATCTTGACAAGAAACAAGATATAACAATTATCATAAAATCCTTAGTAACAAATTTACCATTGTTTGGAGGCATATCATGTTACGGATTAAGCATGATTTTTTGGCTTTACGTTCTATCAAAACTTGAACTTAGCAAAGCATATCCGTTAGTTAGCTTAGGATATGTTTTTACTCTTCTTTTAGGATATTTCCTTTTACATGAATCTATAAATAATTATAAAGTATTAGGAGTGGCTTTTATTATCCTAGGAGTTTTCTTTATAACAAAATCATAAATTTATTTTCAATAACATCTAAAAATTAAAATATAAAGTCAGTAAGCATTAAAATGCTACAAGCTATTATAAAAAAATTTGTAAGCGTCCAAATTTGACGAATTACCTCAAAGAATAAAAAATATGACTTCAGTAGCTGTTAACTCAAAACTAAAAAGCATAATTCAGAATATAAGCAAAGCTGATAACTTTGATTTTATTGTAATAAGTTCTGTATTTATCTATCTACTCATAATAGGACTACAAGGATTTGATATGTGTGATGAAGGATGGGTTCTAACTACCTATCAAGAAATATTCAAAGCTCCTGGAAGCGTTGAGTACATGTTTCTTTATTATACTAGCGCATTGATAGGAGGAATATGGAATTTATTATTTGGATGGATGGGATACTGGGGATTCCGTCTTCTATCTTGCATTACGATTACTGCTACATACTACTTTATATATCTAATCCTTAAAGATTATTTCAACAAAAAGATATTGCTCATAGCAATATTCTTGTGTATTTTAGTGAATAACAATGGTCTCATGGTTTTCCATCACAATTATTTGACTAGTTTCTTTATCGCCCTATCTTGTTACTTATTTTTTAATGGAATAAAAAAGGAATCAAATCTATTAGTTTTATTTTCAGGCATGATATTAGGTATTAATATATTCGCAAGATTACCCAATTTATCTATGTGTACTCTCATATTAGCCCTAATACCTTATTTTTGCAAATCTAAGAATACAACTCAAACATTGAAATTTATAATGTATGCAATATGCGGTTTTTGCTGCGGTATAGGATTAATATTACTCTTGCTATTGATACTAGGACATTGGAAATATCTAATAAATGCTTTTTCTTTAATGCAACAAGCTGCTACTGACAATTCCAGTACACATGACATATTTTATTTATTTAAAGTTTATGCCAGCAACTATTTTACCTTAACAAAAATTGTTTGCATAACTTCAATCGTACCCGTAATATATATGTTATCTAATCAGCAATCTATCATTAATCATAAACTTTTTAAGGCTCTATTTACATTTATTGCTGTATTTGGGGCCATATTAATCGCGTATAAATATTCTAGCCTATATATTTTGTATGGAATATCTACCTTAATAATTATCTTGACTCTTATTTATATAGAAAATATAGAAATCAAAACAATCTGTATTTTAGCCTTTATATGGATGCATGTTCTACCTATTGGCAGCGACTTCGGTATAGAAAATATGGGAGCATTTAGTTTCATATTAGCAATACCTTTATCACTAGGGGTAATAGAAAGATATTTGAAAACCTCAAGAAAAAAATTACCAATATTAAAAGGCTATATATGGGTACTTCTGTGGACTATTATTGTTATCGATATCTATAATGTTTCAAATAATTGCTATTTTGATTCAGGAAGTAGATATGAAAAAAAATATTTAATAAATAATCCCAAAGCAAATACATTTACTACAAAACGCAATTGTGATTTGTTGAATCCCCTTCTTTCTGAATTGAATAAGTATGTAAAAAAAGGAGATGTGCTATTACAATATATGAAATGTCCAACAATACATTATTTAACAGAAACTAAACCTTATATAGGAAATTCTTGGATATGGTCATATACTCCAACTGCAATCAGGGAACAATTAAAGAAAGCATATGAAAGAAATAAAAAATTACCTGTAGTTGTAAGAGAAAAATCCGCTATCGGCACATGGTATATATATGATCCTACATGGAATAATGATATGGCACCAGAAACATATGAGCACAAAAATGAGAAAATTACAATCATAAATGACTTCCTAACTAAACATAGATATAAATTAGTCTGGGAGAATGAAGTATTTCAAATACTTATACCATACTCATAAAAATATTTTACAAAAACCAATTATTATCCAAGACTGATTTTTGCATTACTTATCAACAAAACCTTCTATAAAAATATAAAAATTATAACATAAATATTTCATGATCCAACCACTAGTTAGCATTATTGTCCTTACATACAATTCATCTTTAACCATTCTAGAAACCCTAGAAAGTCTAAGAAAGCAAAGTTATCCCAATATTGAGTTAATCATAAGCGATGATGCATCAAAAGACGAAACAGTAAAAATATGCCAAACATGGGTTCAAGCTAATAGCTACAAATTTAAAAAATGTACTATTTTAACAACTGAATCTAATACAGGAGTTTCTGCTAATTGCAATAGAGGTTGTAAAATAGCGAATGGAGTTTGGATTAAACTAATAGCTGGAGACGATGCATTATATCCAAATGCAATTTCCGAACTTATTAAATTTAGTCATGAATACCCCAATGCTTACATTGTTCATTCAAGGATGAAATGTTATAATGACTATTTTATTGAAGCCAACATAAAAGCAGATATTTTACAAGACTATCCACCTATTTTAACCAATAATAAAGGTAACAATAGCCAAAAACAATACTTATTACTTAGTTTAGGGAATTATATTGGAGCTGTAACCGTGTTCATGAAAAGGTCACTATATAAGGAAGTAAACGGTTATGATGAATCTATTAAACAATGTGAAGATTGGCCAATGTGGTTAAAAGTAACTCATTTAGGATATCCTTTCTATTTTTTAGATCAATATACAAGTAAATATCGAATCAGTTCTTCTTCGATTTTTGGAAGTGCCACTGTAAACTACCTATTCAGCAAATTCTTTGAAATGGAGAATATAATCTATAATAAATATATAAAATCGTCAACCCCTCTCATATATAGACTCACTATAAGATATTATTACTATCTTAGACTTTGCTTAGACAAAATGAATCTAAATAAAAAAAATAATATTACAAAATTCATATATAAATTATGCAAAATTCCATATTTAATACTGCTAAAATACCTATTTAAACAACTCAACAAATAACTGTTATTTAAAATATAATCTTTACACTATTCTTTACAAAATGAAAGTTTCCATTATTATACCTGTATACAATGTGGCTCCATATATTGAAGCATGCCTCCAGTCTGTTTTTAGCCAAACCTACAAGAACATAGAAGTAATCATAATTGATGATTGTGGAACCGATAATAGTATGGAGATTGCCGAAAGAATAGTTTCTACTTATAAAGGATTCTTCAGTATCAAAATATTACATCACGATCAAAATAAAGGACTCTCATCTGCTCGTAATACTGGAATAAGAAATGCCACAGGAGAATATATTTACTTCTTAGATAGTGATGACACTATAACAACAAATTGCATTACTTTGTTATCAAAACCAATTTTAAAAGGTAATCATTTTGACTTTATAATTGCTGATTATCAGGTAATAGGTTCAGAAAAAGTTTATCCACCTTTACAGATAAACAAAAATGAAATTAATAATCATCCGGAAATTCTTAATTCTTATTGTCAAAAAGAATGGTATCCCATGGCAGTAAACAAACTAGTCAATAAGAATTTTATTCTTAGTAATAGTTTATTTTTTAAAGATGGCTTATTGCATGAAGATGAATTATGGTCTTTTCAATTAGCATTATATGCACAATCAATGTATGTAATAAAAGATAAAACATATTATTATTATATAAGAAATAATTCTATTACTACAAACTTAACTAAGCGAAATTTTGAATCCATATCGATAATAATCAAAGAAATAAAAAAAGACATAACAGAACAAAAAGTTATAACAGACTTTAATATATATAACTTAATTGAAGATATAAAGTTATCAACGTTTATAAGAAAGTACGAAAATAAATATAAACATAGCCTATACAGCATTTATAAGAATACATTTCATAAAATCCACATAGATAACATATCATTTAAAATATTTATTAAACATCCTACCAAGTTTTTATGGGAAATACAATATTATTTACCTAGTAAAATTGCCTACCATTACTGCATTAATTTAACGAAACTATTTTTATTCTATAAAAGATGGACAAGAATATAGAATTTTCAATTATTATTCCTCTCTATAATAAAGCTGAATACATAAATAAAACTGTCTTATCAATTTTAAATCAAACTTACACAGATTTCGAAATTATAATAGTAGATGATGGTTCTACTGATAATAGCTTGGAGATAGCCAATTCCATAAAAGATAAAAGAATTAAAGTTTTTTCTAAAATCAATGAAGGAGTCTCTGCAACAAGGAATTATGGTATTGAAAAAGCAAACTATCAATACATAGCTTTCATTGATGCAGATGATTGGTGGCATCCCAACTTTCTTACAAAAATTAAAGAACTTATCGAAACTTATCCTAATGCAAAAATGTTTGCAACATCTTTTGCAGAAGTATCCAATCAAAAAGAAAAAGCAACTATTAATTACAATCTATTACCAAAAGGTAAACAAATCTTAAACTACATTGATACATTCTCTAAAACATATATTTCACCGATATGGACTTCTGCTGTAGTTATTGAACGTTCTACTTTACAAAGTATTAGGTTCAATTGTAAGATATCAACAGGTGAAGACCTTCTTTTATGGATACAAATTGCAAGCAGATATCAAATAGCATATAATAACGAGATACTATCCTTCTATAATAGAGATGTTACTAATAGCCTTAGCAGGCAGTTAATTCCTATACATAAGAATTTTATGCTATACATTAAGTCAGAAATTGAATTCCCAACTCAACAAATTAATGACTTAGTAGATACATTAATCGTACGAATGTTAAAGCCATATTATGTACTCAATTTATACCCTAATGAAGTATATTCAATACTAACAACAATAAACTTCTCCAGGCAGAAATTAATTTATAGAATATTCTATAAATTGCCTAAACCTATTATCAGGTTATTATACAACATAATAAAAAAAATATATGAAAATATTATTGATAAATGATTTCAAAATTGGTGGTGGTGCAGAAATCATATTTCTAAAAACTTTTCAGACCTTAATTGAAGCAGGACACCAAGTAAAAATGATGTATAAATATGAGAAAATAACTTCCCCAAAATCTATATTCTCCTACATATACTCCATTAAGAACTATCAGATTATACAAAATGAGCTTTCTTCAAACAATTATGATCTTGTCTATATTTTAAATTTCTCAAGAGCGTTTTCACCATCCATATTATTTGCAATAAAAAAATATAAGATTAAACATCCTGAATTAAAAGTCGTTTACAATGCTCATGACGCACATATTATATGCCCCAATAGTGCTTTAAATTATTATAAAAAAAAAACTATAATACTTTTTAAAAAAACTCCATCTATAAAAGAGTTCATTTTTAAACAAATAGATTCAAGAGGCTGTTTTTTTAGCATATTAAAAAAGATACAATGGATTTTAGCGTATAGGGTATTAAATTTACAAGATGTATTTGACACCATTTTATGTCCAAGCCTATTTTTATCATCTAGGATAGCTGAAAAATATCCTCAAATCAAAGTGGAGCTATTGAGAAATCCTTTAGAAAAAGCAGCTCTAAAAAATAAAAATGACTATCCCAAAAAAATTAGCTTACCAATAAAACTTATATATTTTGGGAGACTTAATTCTACAGAAAAAGGCCTTGAGTATCTTTTAAATAACCTTCCTGAAGATTTTAATTTTATATTTCATATATTTGGAGATGGACCAGATGAAAAGAAACTAAAAGCCCAAATAGATCGATTAGGGCTCAATAATAAAATAAAATTAATGGGTAAGTTACCTTGGGAAAAACTAATGAGCATAATTTCTAGCTATGATGTTTTTGTATTACCTTCTTTTTCCTATGAAAATGCTCCATTATCTATTGTTGAAGCCTCATATGCCGGTTTATTTATTTTAACAATGGATTATGGAGGTATGAAAGAATTAGCTGAAATAGTAGGAAATTATTTCTTTATTAATCCAATTAATAAAGAAAAATTAAAGAAGGTTCTATATAACATTACAGAAACACAGTTTTTGAATCCAAACATATCACCATTTTCAGAGGATACATTTAAAAAAAGTCTATTGTTTTACATCACCTTCATCAAAAATTAAAGTGAATGCTCTATCTCGAAATCTTGATTACTATCGTTGAGATAATATTTATACTCAAATTTAAAAGCACTCTAATACAACTAGTATTATTGGTATCCTTTTTACCTTTAATTACTATGATTGCTTTTATGAATGGTTTACCAGTTCCCGGTGTATTATCCCTACATAGAAATGTCTTCGCCCCCAATATAATTAATACAGCATTTACCCTACTTACAATATCTAATTGGATAATAATTGGTATATTATATCCTATAAGAAATAAAACATACGAGTACACTCCCTTTAAATGTACGAATTTTACCTATATTACTCTTTTATCTATTCTCGTCATAAGTGCAATAATTTCATATCCAAGAGTTTTTGGTCTAGAATTCAGTTTAGATTTATCAACTATATACATTGCCACTAACTCAGCTCTATTGCTCTGTAAAAGGCCACGAAAAAATTGGGGAACAATTGTTCATACATTAATTCTACTTTATGTCATAATAGGAGGAGATAGAGTTGATAGCATCGTTGCTATTGTATTTCTAGCTATAATGAATACTCAGGACAACTCAGCAAAAGAATCTATAAAGAAAACATATTTAATTATCGGAGGAGTAACTCTATTTATACTTTCAGTGATTAGTGGTATTATTCGGGATGGAAATTCTGTTTCTATGATCACTATACTTTATAGTTTCTATGCTCAGCAAACAGTCTCAGATGTATTATATGTCTTCCTTTGTAGTATTGGATATTTTTATGAGCAAGGACATAACTTATCTGTATTAGGCAATCTGTTTCTAGGCTTATTTCCTGGACCTTTTTATGGAGTAGTATCAGAATATAATTATACAATTTTTCTAGTTAAGAACTATCTACCCAATCCGGGGGGGGGGTTGTTTTTCTCTGAAGGTATGATTGCGTGGGGACCAGCTGGTGTTTTATTATACTCAACAATCTATGCCCTATGCATGAAAAAACTATTTGGTAGTAGTAAAAGAATATCTGTTGCATTGTTTATCCTATCATTTAGCATGCTTTGCAGAATACAATGGTATGGTTTTATATATTCTTATAAGCCAATCTTGTTTACACTACTTTTCTATTTTATTTTTATTCATAATCTTAAAACAAAAGAACAGTGAAAATATTACATGTATCTAAATTCTATCCGCCGTATAGAGGAGGAATAGAAGATGTATGCTACAATATTGTACGTGCTCTACAAGACAAAAAACAGAAGGTTATATGTTTTAATGATAAAAAACAAGATGATATATCCTTTATAGATGGCGTAGAAATAATAAGAATTGGGATGAGTTTTGAATTTGCAAGCCAGCCAATTTCTCTTTCATATTATAAGAGGCTAAAAAACGTCATTGATCTTTTTAGTCCAGACGTTATACATCTACATCTTCCTAATCCTCTAATATGCATATATATCCTAAAATTAATACCCCAATCTACTAAATTAGTAGTACATTGGCATTCCGATATCATTGCACAAAAATATTTATATCAGCTTTTTAAACCCATAGAAAATAAAATTTTAAATAGAGCAAATGTTATACTAGTAACAAGCCCCCAATATTTAGAGGGTTCTATACCTTTAAAATCTTTCCAGAATAAATGTAAAATACTACCTAACCCTATATCGTTAGAGAAACTTTGTATGGCATCGACTGATTATGAAAAGATCAATCTGCTACAAAAAAAATACAATAATAAAAAGATCATATTTTTTATGGGTCGTCATGTCCCTTATAAAGGAATTGAATATTTAATTGATGCAGAAAAGTACATACAATCTGACTGTATTATATTAATAGCAGGACAAGGACCATTAACTAAATCTTTAAAATTAAGATCCCATTCAGACCGAATCAAGTTTATAGGACGTATACCGGATGAAGATATAAAATTATACATGCATGCAGCCTCAATATTTGCATTTCCTTCCATTACTAAAAATGAAGCATTTGGCGTTGTTCTGGCTGAAGCCATGTATTGCAAGACAACTCCTGTATGCTTTGCAATAAAAGGAAGCGGAGTTAATTGGGTTAACATTAACCAGCAGACAGGTCTGGAAGTTAAAAATAAGGATGCGATAGCTTTTGCTAAAGCTATTGACGGATTACTTTCTAATGAAACTCTCAGAGTGCAATTAGGAGAAAATGCACACAAGCGCGTTGAAGATTTATTCACAATGAATGTAATAGAGAAACAAATAAAAACAATTTATCAAGATATCTAAATATGGAAAAGACTGAAGAAATAGATTTTATGAAATATTTTCGCGTATTAATAAAACATCGTAAAACAATATATAAGACCGTAGGAATAGGCTTATTAATAGGCATTGTAATAGCTTTTAGCATTCCTAAAACTTATACTGTAAAAATCACTCTTTCTCCAGAATCCGGACAATCAAGCAACAATAACCTTTCTGGAATGGCATCAATGTTAGGTATAAGTGGTATTGGAAGTACAGGTCAAGATGCTGTTAATTCCAGTATGTTTCCTGATATTATAATATCAACACCTTTCATTCTGGAAATGTATCATGTTCAAGTAGAAACAAATAAACAAAATACGCCTATATCACTATCAGAGTATGTAACACAAGAAAAAAGTCCTTGGTGGGGATACATATTCAAACTACCAGGTATGGCTATAAATGGAATCAGATCGTTGTTTATAACTAACGAAAATACGAATGACTCAAATGAGGTTATTGATCCATTCAGATTAACAGGAGAGCAAAATGGAAAAATTGCTGCTATAAAAGGGGCATTATCTGCAACCACAGACAGTAAAAGTAACATGACAATAGTTTCAGCCACTTTTCAGGATCCCGAGGTTGCTGCCACAGTAGCAGACAGTGCTGTAACTAAATTACAAAAATACATCATTAATTATCGTACACGCAAAGCCCAAGAGGATTGCAACTATCTGGAGAAACTCTGCAAGGAGCGAAAAGAAGAATATTACAAGGCACAGAAAGCTTACGCTGATTTCATGGATGCTAACCGTAATGTTGTGCTACAACGTACACAAGCTGAAGGAACTCGTCTACAGAATGACATGAGCATTGCTTTCCAAATTTATAGCCAGGTAGAGACTCAACTACAAGTAGCACGCGCAAAAGTACAGGAAGCTAAACCTGTATTTGCCATCGTTGAGCCAGCTACAGTTCCTTTAAGTCCATCTGGGCCCAATAAAAAATTAATAATCGCGGCATTTACATTTTTAGGATTCATAGGCTGTTCTGTCTGGATTCTATTTGGAAAGGAATTATACTGTACTTTATATAAAAAAAATAAAAAATAAATTTAATCCTCTCCTAGGAAATTATACATAAACAAAAATCAATATGAAAGTTGCCCTAATAATTGTATACAATCACCGTTTTGACAAGAATATCGAGAGAATAGAAACTTTATTAAAAAATAAATTCTCAAATATTTATCATATCATTCCTTTTTATGATGGGAATAAAAAGAATGTAATAACTGTATATGAGAGTTCTTGGTTTTTTTCTGGATATATAGCGCAAGCTTATGAAAAAATAAAGGATGAAAACTTTACTCATTTTATCTTTACTGCAGATGACATGATAATAAATCCAAACATAAATGAATATAATTTTTTAGAGCAGATAGGATTAAAAAATAATGAATCATTTATTCCTGGATTTATTGAGTTTGGAATTAACAATAAAGAAAACTGGAGGCGTATAGGAGAAGCAATGGGATATAATCCATACATTAAATATAATGGAGCTGAAATTAAATCAATATTACCGAATTATATTGAAGCTCAAAATTTATTTATTAAACATAATTTAAAAAACTCTTTCGAGATACCATACAAAAAGGCTATCAAAAATTTTACTAAAGACCTTTTTAAAGAAAGCTACTATTACACATCAAAGTCTATATTAGCCAAACTAATAAAACATCCTTTCTCAAAATACAAACTAGAATATCCTTTAGTAGGTAGTTATTCAGACTTCTTCATAACAACTGCTGACATAATGCCTAAATTTTGTCAATATTGCGGTGCTTTCGCCGCAACCAATCTATTTGTTGAAATTGCTATACCAACAGCTCTTGTCCTAGCAGCGCCTAAAATAAAAACAGAAAAAGATACAATCTTAAAAGGCACTCCATTTTGGGGTGATGAGATTGAAAAAGAATGTCAAAAGTACAATTACGAATTAACAGAATTACTTAGTAAGTTCCCTTCAGGACAACTTTATCATCACCCTGTGAAATTATCTAAATGGAAATAAATATGAAACAAGTCGCAATTATCGGTGCAGGCGTATCTGGATTAACTGTAGCACACATGCTTGCAAAAAAAGGATATTCAACAACAATTTTTGAAAAAGAATCACAACCAGGCGGTCTAATCCGTTGCAAAAGAATTAATGGATCATTATTTCATATCTGCGGTGGTCACATTTTTAACTCAAAAAGGCAAGATGTTTTAGAATGGTTCTGGAGCATCTTTAATAGAGATGTAGAATTCTCGAAAGCCAACAGAAATTCTATCGTCTTTATGGAAAATGGCTTAAAAATTCCTTACCCTATTGAAAATCATATGTACTTCTTTGATGAGAAGATTCAAAAGGAATTTATAGATGATTTAATTAAAATCTCACAAAAGACGAATAACTCTCCACAAAATTTTGGGGAATTTTTAAAGCAAAGGTTTGGAGAGACCCTATATAGATTATACTTTAAACCTTATAATGAAAAAATCTGGAGAAAAGATCTTAACAGCGTACCTCTTTCTTGGCTTGAAGGAAAGCTCCCTATGCCGACTGTTACCGAAATGATTTATAATAATATTAACCACGTAGAAGAAAAAGCCTTCGTACATTCAACATTTTGGTATGAGAAAAAAAACGGATCACAATTTTTGGCAGATAAATTAGCTGAAGGATTAAATATCAAGTACAATACTCCTATTAATTCTATCAAATACATTGATAATATGTGGAATATAAATGAAATGATATTTGATTATGTCATTTTCTGTGGCAACATCAAAGATCTCCCTACATTTGTAACAGGTTTGAATCTCCAGAAGTACAAAGAAGATATTGAAAAGTTGGAATACCATGGTACAACTTCAGTTTTTTGCAAAATTGACAGCAATCCATATAGCTGGATTTATCAACCCAGCAAACGACATGAATCACATCGTATCATTTGTACTGGGAATTTTGCAGAGAGTAATAATGCTGAAGGAATAATGACTGCAACTATCGAGTTTACAGATTATATCAATGAAGAAGATATAAAAGAAAATCTCAAAAAAATGCCATTAAATCCCCAATATATTACCCATTGCTATAATAAATATACCTATCCTATTCAAAATAAGGATACAAGAAAAGTAATTCAAGATTTAAAATGTTATATGAAACAATTTAACTTCTTTTTTACAGGCCGTTTTGCTGACTGGGAATATTACAATATGGACATAGCTATGGGAGCTGCAATGGATCTTAGTAAAACACTATAAAGACAATTTGCAAAAATGCATGGCTTATATTGCCAATATGAAAATTAATAAATGAATTATCCTTAAAATAATATTATGGATTTCAAACGCAACATCCTGATCACCGGTGGTGCCGGATTTATCGGCAGCCATGTGGTAAGACTTTTCGTGAACAAATATCCGGAGTATCATATCATCAATCTGGACAAGCTGACCTATGCGGGCAACCTGGCCAATCTGAAGGATATTGAGAACAGAGAAAACTATACTTTCGTCAAGGCAGACATCTGTGATTATGACAAGATGCTGGAACTGATGCAGCAGTATCATATTGATGGGATCATCCACCTGGCTGCGGAAAGTCATGTAGACCGCAGTATCAAGGATCCGTTTACCTTTGCACGGACAAATGTGATGGGAACGCTTTCGTTGCTGCAGGCTGCCAAGGTATATTGGGAAGGGCTGCCGGAAGGTTATGAAGGCAAACGTTTCTATCATATCTCTACAGATGAAGTATACGGAGCTCTGGAAATGACGCATCCGGAAGGAATTGAACCGCCGTTTACCACTACGGCTTCTTCAGCAGAACATCATCTGGCGTACGGAAAGGATTTCTTCTATGAGGATACGAAGTATAATCCGCACAGTCCGTATTCTGCCAGCAAGGCCAGCAGTGACCACTTTGTACGTGCCTTTCACGATACATACGGCATGCCGACCATTGTAACCAACTGTTCCAACAACTACGGGCCTTACCAGTTCCCGGAAAAACTGATTCCGCTGTTCATCAACAATATCCGTCACCGTAAACCGCTGCCGGTATATGGTAAGGGAGAAAATGTACGCGACTGGCTGTATGTTGTGGATCATGCACGGGCCATTGACGTGATTTTCCACAAAGGCAAAATTGCGGATACATACAATATCGGCGGATTCAACGAATGGAAGAATATTGATATCATCAAGACAGTGATCAAGACTGTAGACCGCCTGCTGGGGCGTCCCGAAGGAGCAGACATGGATCTGATCACTTACGTAACTGACCGGAAGGGACATGACATGCGTTATGCCATTGACTCTACGAAACTGCAGCGGGAGCTGGGATGGGAACCGAGCCTGCAGTTTGAGGAAGGTATTGAGGAAACCGTAAAATGGTATTTGGACAATCAGGAATGGATGGACAACGTGACCAGTGGGGACTATCAGAAGTATTACGAAAGTATGTATCAGAACCGATAATCGCACACAACTATGAAAGGTATTATCTTAGCAGGGGGAAGCGGAACACGTCTCTACCCCATCACGAAAGGAGTCAGCAAGCAGTTATTGCCGGTGTTTGACAAACCGATGATTTATTATCCCCTCTCTGTCCTCATGCTGGCCGGAATCAGGGAGATCCTGATCATTTCCACTCCAAACGACCTGCCGGCTTTCCGGCGTCTGCTGGGAGACGGAAGTGATTTTGGTATCAGACTGGAATATGCAGAACAGCCTTCACCGGACGGACTGGCACAGGCATTCATCATCGGAGAGAAATTCATAGGAAACGATGCAGCCTGCCTCGTACTGGGTGACAACATCTTCCACGGAAATGGTTTTACTGCCATGCTTCGCGAAGCTGTACGCACGGCAGAGGAAGAAGGAAAGGCTACTGTATTCGGATATTGGGTAAGCGATCCGGAACGTTACGGAGTGGCAGACTTTGACAAGGATGGCAACTGTCTGAGCATTGAGGAAAAGCCGCAGCATCCGAAATCAAACTATGCAGTGGTAGGTCTGTATTTCTATCCTAACAAAGTAGTGGAAGTGGCTAAGAACATCAAGCCTTCCGCCCGTGGAGAACTGGAAATCACGACTGTGAACCAACGCTTCCTGGAAGACGGAGAACTAAAGGTGCAGACACTGGGCAGAGGTTTTGCCTGGCTGGACACCGGCACCCACGATTCACTGGCAGAGGCTTCTACTTACATTGAAGTAATTGAGAAGAGACAGGGACTGAAAGTGGCTTGTCTGGAAGGTATTGCTTACCGGAAAGGATGGATTACTGCCGACAAGTTACGGGAAGTAGCGAAGCCTATGCTGAAGAACCAGTATGGCCAATATTTGTTGAAAGTTATTGACGAGCTGGAACGGACTGGAAAGAATAATCTGGAGTAATTTCTTTCGCATCTGATCTGATATCATTCAGGCCTTCTTCTCCGATTTTTTTTTGGGGGGGGGAAGAGAGCTTGAGCGTATTAAAATTAAATATTATTCGCCTAAATTTTATATTTATGACTAATAGTAGAAAAACAATCTTGACACTTCTCCTAGTGTTTACCTTAACGAACTGCACCGATATATCTGAGATTGAAGAAAGATTAGACAATCTTGAAATCTGTGTAAATGATTTAACTAATGCCTATAATGCGCTAAATGAAGCTTATAAAAGCAGTAAAATGATCACAGAAGTTTCCAAAAATGAAGAAAATAATAGTTGGATCATTAAATTTTCTGACAATACATCCATTGAAATTAAAAACGGGAAAGATGGAGCAAATGGCTCAGATGGAGCAAATGGCATTACTCCTCTTCTGCAAATTGACCAAAATGGATTCTGGACTGTTTCTTATGACAATGGAGTTTCATTCGAAAAAATAAATGATTCATCTGGAAATCCAGTCCAGTCAAAAGGACAGGAAGGTATCAGTATTAGAGTTGTCTCCAATGAGAATGGATTCTATTGCATCGAAAGTTATTACACATCAAAACCTGATGAGATTATAGAAACAATAGAAACTCCTTATACAGCTGACAAAGCAAACATCATTCAGACCATAGAAAAAGATAATATAACCAATATTATCACAATAACGATGGCAGACGGAAATAAATTTAAATTCAATTATGAATATAAGAATCCGACTTCTATTGCCATTCTAAATTCACAACCGCTCTTTATGGAAACGAGTGGAGTAAAAGTTGTGGATTTCAGGGTAAATCCTTCAAATGCTGAATTCAAATATGACGTTTCCAGCAATGACTGTGAAATAAGTCTGGATTTGGTAGGACCAAATACAAGAAACTATGTAAAAGAGCCAACCAATTACAAACTGCAGAAAGTTGAGCAGGTCTATGACGAAAATAACAAGTTACTTCAAGGACAATATAAAGCTTACATTGAAGACCTTGCCTTATCAACATTTTATAATGACAAAGTGGCCTTGGTTTTAACCGTAAAAAACGAAAAAAAGGAAGAGATACAGATTTCTTCTTCGGCATTTGATATCATTTTCTCAGATAATGACTTTGTAAATGTTGAATTGTTGAAAGACAAGAATCAAGGGAAAGTACTGAAAGACGTAAGTTTTACTCTTGAAGGTGAAAATAACTACGTACTTTCTACCCCTTACGTAAGCAATTGCACCGGCCTGAAACCTTCCTTCACATCCAATGGTAAGGTTTATGTAAATGGAATTGAACAAGTCAGCGGCAGATCAACGGTAGACCTCTCGGAACCAATTACATATACCGTGGTTTCCGACAAAGGGGAATCTAAAACCTATACCATTTCTTTAGAATATTCAGGACTTCCTGTGGTTGAGATTAATACTCCGGACAATGCTCCGATCACAAGCAAAGAAGACTGGCTGGAAAACTCCACTATGAGAATTATTAATACGGATGGATCAGAGGATTACTATGGAGTGATGAATATTAGAGGAAGAGGTAACAACACATGGTATTATCCTAAAAAACCCTATGCTATCAAATTGGAAAGCAAAGCAGAAATCTTAAAAATGCCCAAGCATAAAAGATGGGTATTACTTGCCAACTGGATGGACAGAACTTTGCTTCGAAATAATATAGCATTTCAAATAGGATGGTCAACAGGTTTGGCATAGACCCCAAGAGGAAAGCATGTGGAGGTTGTACTAAATGGCAAATACATCGGAAACTACTTCTTATGTGAAGACAAAAAGATAGGAGAAGACAGAATTAATATTCATGAATTAGAAGGAAATGAAACAGCCCCGGAAGATATAACAGGAGGCTACCTGCTTGAACTGGATACTTACTACGATGAAGTAAACAAATTCAAATCTCAAATTAAGAACTTCCCATACATGTTTAAAGAGCCAGACGAAGAGGTTTTGAATCAAGAAATGTTCACATACGTTCAGAACTATGTTAATGCCATGGAAGAATCTCTCTATACTCCGGAAAAATTTACCGCGGGAGAATTCAAGAACTACATAGATATGGAAAGTTTTGTCGACTACTGGATTGCATGCGAACTGACAATGAATTCTGAGTATGTACATCCCAAAAGTACATACATGTATAAAGACAAAAATGAAAAACTGAAAGCTGGTCCTATGTGGGATTTTGATTTTTATACCTTCATTCCCAGTTCTGCAAATTCATTGCAAATTGGGATGTACTTATATTACCCACAATTATTTATGGATGCTTCATTCAAAGCTATGGTCAAGGAAAGATGGGCTATGTGGAAAAGTAAACTTGAAACAATACCAGAATATATTGATCAACAAAAAGAGCTTTTAAGAAATTCCGACAAGATGAATATCAAAATGTGGCCTATATACGTTAGTGAAAATGGAGACGAAAATATGAGCTTTGACGATGCTGTGAACAGATTGAAAGAGTCATATAATAATAAATTAAACTTTCTTGATAGCTACATCAACGGATTATAAAATTCAGTAGAAATAAAATTATAAATTCAGGCCTTCTTCTCCGAAGCTTTTTTGGAAAGAGGGCCTGAACTGTATTTGTTCCGCAATTTTGTTCCGCACCATCTTCTGCTGATCAAAAACGTTATCAAACAAATAATTATCAACGGTTTACAATCACCAGAGTGAATCTTATTTCCGAATTTCTGCCAGCTTTGCCAGGCTTTTTTTAAACTATTATAGTTAGTGCGGACAAATTAACAAAATTTTAATTTTACATTTCTGTCCGCACTTTCCCTATAAGTTTATATATAGGGTGGCAAAGCTGGCAGAAAACGATATAACTTGCTCATTATTTGTCTGTTTCATCTAAAAATCTTATCTTTGTACTATTCCTTTAAATTCACAAGATTATGAGTAATTACATCCGTTTTGACTGGGCTATGAAACGCCTGCTGAGAAACAAGGCTAACTTTGCCGTACTGGAAGGTTTTCTGACGACACTGCTCCGTGACCGGATCAAAATACAGAAACTGCTTGAAAGCGAAAGCAATCAGGAAGAGGAATTTGACAAATATAACCGGGTGGATCTGCTGGCCGAAGACTCCAAAGGGACTCTGCTGCTGATTGAAATCCAGAACAACAATGAATATGCTTACTTTCAGCGTATGCTCTTCGGTACTTCAAAACTGGTGACTGAATATATCAACCGGGGAGAAGGCTACGACAAGGTAAGAAAAGTGTATAGTATCAACATTGTCTATTTCTCATTAGGACATGGAAAGGATATTGTGTATCACGGAAAAACAGAATTCCGGGGAATACACCAGAACGATATACTGGAATTATCTCCATTCCAGCGCCAGACGTTTAAGGTCGACACAGTCAGCCAGTTATATCCGGAATATTATATCCTGAAAGTGAACGATTTCAATCAGGTTGCCCAAACACCGCTGGAAGAATGGATCTATTATCTCAATACCGGAGAAATTCCAGATCAGGCACAGGCTCCGGGACTGAATGCTGCACGTGAAAGGCTGAAACTGGACCGCATGAGCAAGGATGAACTGAAAGCTTATTACCGCCATCTGGATAATATTGTGATCCTGAGAGACAATATCAATACGGAACGTGCGGAAGGCAGAGCAGAAGGAAGAGCGGAAGGCCTGGAAGCAGGAAGGCAGGAAGAGCGCCGGCAAAATGCAATCCGGATGAAGGCAAAGGGATTCCCCACTCAGGACATTGCAGACATCACCGGACTGTCTCCGGAAGAAATTGACCGCCTGTAAATAGGGACATTCGCATCTGATCTGATATCATTCAGGCCTGAAATGTATTTGTTCCGCAATTTTGCTCCGCACCATCTTCTGCTGATCAAAAACGTTCTCAAGCAATAATTATCAACGGATTACAATCACCAGAGTGAGCCCTGTTCCCGAATTTCTGCCAGCTTTGCCAGGCTTCTTTTAAACTATTATAGTTAGTGCGGACAAAAATAGTTACATTTCTGTCCGCACTTTCCCCTATAAGTTTATATATAGGGTGGCAAAGCTGGCAGAAAACGATATAACTTGCT
>ERZ838483.962-NODE-962-length-30377-cov-40.417947_pt1 | contig 30377 bp, 32 predicted proteins | sample MGYA00519939_ERZ838483 | MGnify/ENA primary metagenome ERZ838483 (study PRJEB31850, sample SAMEA3708836) | human gut metagenome | biome: human gut; feature: human-associated habitat; material: faeces | place: China | collected 2014 ... | reverse complement strand
CGTGCCGGGCTCCGAACCCTGAAGTCGGATGCGAACCGGGCGGGGTCATCAATATATTTTTTGAAAATCCATCGGTTTCACGCTTCTTTCTTTGCATTTTGCAAAGTTCTGCGGGCAAGCACATCGCTTTTATGCCCCCTTCTCGGAAATTCCTTCAAAAATTTCCGCACCATCGTAGGTTGACACAGCCTTGAGCTGCTCCACTTGATTGAAGCTGGCGTTCAGGGTGATCGAGATCTCATAGTCTTTTCGGACACGAATCTCCTTAATGAACTGCTGCAAAATGGCGCGGCGTTCATCGTGGTTGGCGGTGTCGTAAACATCCGCCCATGTAAACAGCTCGTTGCAGATGTAGTTGCTGCGCTTTGCCGTTTTGGTGGCTTCTTCGTATTCTTCCTGTGCCTGCACGAGCTGCTTTTCCAGAGTTTCCAAAGTCTCTCTTGCCTCGGCTACCAGTGTGCCGAGCAGTTCTTTGTCCAAGGCACTTACGCCCCGGATGACGAGGATGGTTTCGGCTTTCAGGTCGTCCAGTTCTTTCTGCTTGCTTTCCAAGTCTTTCTGGATTTTCTTGACCTTCTTCTGGATGCGAGCGGCATCGTTGGTCTTGACCGATTCCAGCAGCTTCTTCCGGGAAACCTCCCGGAACTGCGCGAAGATCTGCCGGACAACTTCTTCCACGATGGAATCCAGCTTAGAAACACCATAGCCGGACTGCCCATCGCAGTCACCCGGATGCCGGATCTTATAAAAGCAGCTATACCGGGGCCGGACTTCTTTCACCGTATGCCCATCGGCGTAGGTGTGTGTCCGTCCGCTGCTGGTCAGGCTCAGGCGGTTGCCGCAGTGACCGCAGTAAACCAGCCCGGTCAACAGAGCTTTGGAACTGGTGCCCAGTGAAGTGCCGCCACGCTCACAGGTGCGTGCCTGCCGCAGTTCCTGTGCCTGCTCGAACAGCTCTGGTTCGATGATGCGGAGCTGCGGACACTCCGTCTCCACCGCACCGTTGATGAGGTATCCCGTGTATCCTTTGTTCTTGATCATCCGAACGATGCTGGTGTTGGGAATGTTTTTGTTGTTCCGTCCTACGACTCCCTGTTCATAAAGATAGTGGCTCAACTTCTGTGCGCCGTAGCCCTCGTAAACGTACTTGTGGAAAATCAGCCGGACGATCTCAGCTTCCGCTTCATCAATCACAAGGTCGCAGACTTCCTGATTCTTCTTGTTCACCCGACCAAGGCGGACACGCTTGTAGCCAAAAGGCACGGTGCCGCCTGTATAGTGGCCTTCCCCGGTGAGCTGTTCCAGCCTTGTCCGGGTACGGACAGAGGTTTTCAGACTTTCGCCGGATGCCTGCCAGTAGCGGATGTAGTTCATCAGCTTGTCCACATGGGTGTCAAATCGCTGCTGTCCCTCGTTCACGCTCCAGACTTCGATGCCCTGCTTCGTGAACCACTCTACGATAAAGGGCGTTTCATCGTCACGGCGGCCTAGGCGGTCAAACATGTGTTCTCGCTGCAAGTTGGAATCGACCATTAAAATCGTGGCGGCATCATCGTCCATGTCACGCACAATGACGGGCAGCGTTTCCAGTCCAGCCATCTTTGCAGCGAACTGGCGGCGGTGGCCAGAGATAATCTCATATCCGTCACCATCCGGACGCGGTCTTGCGATAAGCGGTGCCAGCACACCAAACTGGGCAATGCTTTCCACCGTCCGGGTCATGGCTTCATCGTCCACGACTTTGAAAGGATGGTTGGTGAACGGATGCAGCTCATCAATGGGAATCTGTTGCACCTGTTCGCGCTGCTCTTCCTGTCGCTTTTCCTCCGTAGAGAAAAGTTCATCTAGCCCTTTCAGAGCTAAGTTTCCGCTGTCTATCGGCATCGGCCAGCACCTCCTTCGTCAGAGATTTGTAGGCTTCTGCCACTTTTCCTTTTGGGTCATAGGCAAAAATGCTTTTTCCTGCCGCACTGATTTCAGCGGCACGGACAGACCGGGGAATCGTCTGATCGAATACATTGATCTTCCGGCCATAGCCTTGCCGGATTAGATTGTCGATCTGCTTTCCATAGGTGGTGCGGCTGTCCGTCATGGTGAGCAAAATACCCTCGATTTTTAATTTTGGGTTTATCTGCCGCCGCACTTTTCCAATCGTCTGCAAGAGCTGTTCCAGTCCTTTGGCAGAGAGGTACTGCGCTTGCATCGGAATCAACGTGGTATCTGCCGCAGCCAGCGCATTGACGGTGAGCATTCCCAGCGAAGGAGTGCAGTCCAGTAGAATATAATCGTACTCGCGTTTGGCACTGTCCAACACCTGCTTTAGCATCTTTTCCCGGTTCATACTGTTGACAAGGGCAACTTCCATTCCCGCCAGCTCAATGTTGGCCGGGATAAGGTCAACACCCTCCGCATGGTGCAGGATGCCCTCACCGGGCTGGATGGGCTGGTCATTCATAGCTTTCTGCATGAGAGTGGAAAGCGTAGTGGGCAGTTCATCCGGCTGCTGCCAGCCCATACTGATGGTGAGTGAGCCCTGCGGGTCAACATCCACCAGCAGAACTTTCTTCCCCTCCATAGCCAGACCGATGCCCAAATTTTCACAGGTGGTGGTTTTGGCCGTGCCGCCTTTTTGGTTGACGATGGCGATTGTGGTTGCTTTCTTTGCGATAATATCACCTCCCCGGAGAGCCACGCGCAAAGTCGTGGTTCGTTTTGTTCTGATAGTAGAGATTCATGGTCGTAGGCGCATTGAATAATGCCGCCAGCAGATATTGCTTCATGTTCCGCACAGGGGAAGTGTTCTCTGCCAGACAGCCCAGCACGAAGCGGATATGGTCTGCGTTCAGCTTTTTCAACCGACTGCGCACTACTTCGACAGGCTTATCATCCCCGGCAATCCTCAACATCTTGCGTTTGGTGGAGCAAGTGTCCACAAGCAAGTCCACGATTTGATAGATGGCGTCCTCATCATCCGGGCAGAGCCGGAGCAGCAGTTCGACCTCCAATGCCTGATAAAAATAATCTTCGAGTTGTTCTCTGTCCGATTCATCCGGGAGGAAAGGATTGTTCCTCTCTGTTTTATTCTTATCAGTCTTATTAGATTGCGGTTTTGGCTGCACCTGAACTGCATTTTCAGCAGCACAAGAATTGCTGTTTGCGCAATTCTGTACTTGTGCTTTTGGCGGCAGTCCAGACGAAAAGTTCTTGACATAGATCAAGCTGGGTCTGCCCAGCCCTCGCCGTTTGCGCTCAATAAGATTGGCCTGTTCCAGTTCCCGGAACAGCTTGACCGCCTTGTGTTCGGCGCAGCAGAGAGATTCCTGCACTTCCCGGACAGTGTAGATGATATACACGCGCCCTTGCTCATCCAACCAGTTGTTCTTTGCGGAAAGGCTCATACGGTCAAGCAGGATGCCATACAGTGTTCGGGCGTCCGTGGAAAGCTGCCGGAAACGGCTGTCCTGAAAGAGTGCTTTCGGAATACGGAAATAGGAAAACAGTTCGCCCGACTGCCCATAGAAGTAGTCGTAACTCATGGTATTAACGGATCATCATCTCACGGTCTGCGGCACCTTTCATATACATAGCTTCTGCGATGTCATCCATCACCCGGAACAGTGCATCGTCCAGTTCAAGATACTTCCGCCCCAGCTTTTCATCCAACAGCCGCCGGAACTCACGTTCGAGCTTGTCGTGTTCGCAAGCCACCCTCTGATAGCGAGGTGTCTTCATCAGCTCCGTCCATATTGGACGTACCATTTTGTCGTAGTAGTTCAGCATAAAGTCTTTATCCATGGGCATTCTCCTTTTGAAATGTTTTGTGGGTAAAAATAAAAGCGCAGCTTTCATTCTTTCCGAGTAGAAGTTGCGCTTTTACGGTACATCGTATTTTATTGTAAATTGAGATGCGATACATCTGAACCCCAAGTGAGTTACATCTCAAGGGCCTGTAGCTCACTTGTCCGCCAACCATATTACATCCCAAATCGCTTCCTTTTGAAAATCAGCGGATTGGAAACCATACTTGCGACCAAGAAAGGCCGTTGGGATGGCAGGTCGTTTTATATGGACGAATATACGTTGATTTTTCTTTTCTCACGGTGCATAAGGTGTGCACAAAAGCGATATTGCTGGGAGAGCGTTCGGTTCGCATCCGAGAGGTCAAGGGTTCGAATCCCTCCAGGTCCACCATATTGTGCAAATCCGAACTCAATCTTCTTCGTGAAGCATTGTTTCGGGTTTGTTTTTGTTTTAGAGGGTGCGGATCCGTCCGCATCCTCTTTTTTCGGTGTGTCCGGTATAGCCTGGCGCGGCTGTCCCTCTCTGATGTTTGCTTTTTAATGGGCAGTATTGACTTTTGCTGTGCAAATGGTTATAATTAGAACCGTTCTATTTGAGCCTTGCAAAGGAGTGATGCAGTTGCTGCCCATATTGAGCTACGTACAGCACTACAAGAAGTACCATGCAGCGCGGTTTGAGGCTGCTTCCGTACAGTACGGGCTGAACCAGCTGGAAATTGACATCCTGCTGTTTCTGCACAACAATCCAGACTGCCGCACAGCCAGCGACATCTGCCGCTACCGCGGTCTGGCAAAATCCAATGTATCGGCGGCGGTGGAGCGGCTGCGCGCACGCGGCGTGCTGACGGTCTCCCCTGCGCCGGACAACCGCCGCCAGCGGCTGCTGGGCTTTGCGCCCGATGCCCTGCCGATGGTCGCGGTACTGGCGGACATCCAGCGCTGCAGCATGGAGCCGCTGTTTGCGGGCTTTACGGCGCAGGAGCAGCAGACGCTGCAGGACTATCTGCGCCGCATGGATGCAAACCTCCTGCGGGAGCTGAACAAGGAGTAAGAATATGACCTATCTGGTAGCATTCATCGTCTGCTTTATTGCGGGCATCGGCGCGGGACTGGGCACAGGCTTTGCGGGTATGAGCGCCGCGGCGGTCATCAGCCCGATGCTCATTACTTTTTTTGGGATGGACCCCTATATGGCCGTGGGCATTGCGCTGGCCAGCGACGTGCTGGCGAGTGCGATCTCTGCCTACACCTACGGCAAAAGCGGCAACCTGGACATTAAAAACGGCGCGGTCATGATGGCGTCGGTACTCTGCTTCACGCTGGTTGGCAGCTATGTGGCCAGCCTCGTGCCCGGCACAACGATGGGCGGTTTCTCAACGTTCATGACGCTGTTGCTGGGCGTCAAGTTCATCGTGCGGCCCGTCATGACGACCAAGAGCGCGATGAACGCCGTCAGCGCACAGAAGCGGTTCGCGCAGTCGCTGCTCTGCGGCGCGGGCGTGGGCTTTATCTGCGGGTTCATCGGCGCGGGCGGCGGCATGATGATGCTGCTGCTTTTGACCTCCGTGCTGGGCTATGAGCTGAAAACCGCCGTCGGAACGAGCGTTTTCATCATGGCGTTCACGGCCTTCACCGGTTCTGTCAGCCATTTTGCGATTGGCGGTGTACCGGATCTGTTCTGCCTGATCTGCTGTGTGCTGAGCACGCTGCTCTGGGCGCGCATTGCCGCCAAGTTCGCAAACAAGGCCGAGCCCGCCACGCTGAACCGCGCGACAGGCGTCGTGCTGGTCGTGCTGGGTGCGGCGATCCTGGCGGTGAATTATTTGTAATTTCTAGGGCAATACCGCATAATTCTAAGTGCCGATACGGCGAGCGAGGTACGGCAGCTGCTAAGCCAAAAGCGCAGATAATACTTTGTGTATTATCGAGCATTTTGGCAACGCAGATGCCGTGCCGCAGCCGCCGGAGCGGTGCTTAAGCCGTAAGGCGGGAATTGTGCGGTATTGCCCTAAGCCTTCCCCCGAGGGGCTGCGCCCTTTGACGGGTAATAACGGCAGCGCAGCCCCTCATCAGTCAGCGGTCGGGGCCGCTGACAGCTTCCCCCGAAGGGGAAGCCACGCAACCAACAAACAACAAAGCCGAGCAGTTTTTACGCTGCTCGGCTATTCTTATGCCTTCTTAGCCTCCCCTTCCGGGAAGACGACGAACAAGCCACCCTCGCGCACCCACTTGGCTGCGGCAGGATGCTTTTCCGCAAAGGTATTCCAAGCCCTTCCTGTCAGCTGTTGCGCAGACGGCTTTCCAGCTGCGCGTTGAGGATGATGTTTTTAACAGCCTCGACGATGACCTTCAGCAGACCGATGACCCAGAAACCCTTTGCCTCCAGCACGATGCCGTCCACCATGCCCATGCTGATGGCACCGCTTGTCATCTTGGCCAGCGCGCGCAGCGGCATGTTGTACTGGAACATCACGTTCAGGTTCGGCTTGCCGCGCTTGTAGCTGGCGTTCAGCATCATCGTAAGCACAGCCCAGACCAGCCAGCACAGCGGGCTGCGGCTGTGGTTCAGCTCACCCAGGGTCATGTTGCGGTCAATTTTGACGGTATCCGCCGGGATGGGGTAGCCCAGCAGGGTTTCCCACTCGTCATCGGGCACGCGCTGCACCTTGCCGCTGGTGTAGTGCGGCAGCGCCTTGCCCGCGTATGGGTTCGGTGCGCTCGTACCGTTCACCTCAACGGCGGTGGTCAGGCGGATGTCCGCAGAGCTTGCCCCTACGCGAAGCTCATACGTGCCGCCCTCGACCTCCCAGCTGCCGGTCTTTGTGTTCCAGTAGCGGAACGCCTTGTCGTCCAGCGGCAGGGTGACGGTCTTGCTCTCCCCTGCCTCCAACCAGACCTTTGTGAAGGCCTTCAGCTCCTGCGCGGGGCGGAAGATCCGGGCGTCGGGCTTGGCCGCGTAGACCTGTACGATCTCGGCACCGGCGCGGCTGCCCGTGTTTGTCACGGTCAGGGTCACGCTGCGGGCGTCGGCTTTCAGCTCGCTGTAAGCAAAACTCGTGTAGCTCAGGCCGTAGCCGAACGGGAACGCCACGGGCACACCCGCGGTCTGGTAGTAGCGGTAGCCGACGTACAGCCCCTCGCGGTACTGCACGGTGCGTCCCGCACCGGCAAAGTTGTCCTTGGCAGGGGTGTCGGCGTGGGCGTTGGCCCAGGTCTCGGCCAGCTTGCCGGACGGGTTGATTTTGCCGGTCAGCACATCGACCATTGCGCCCGCGCCGGCCTGGCCGCCGAGGGCGCCGTAGACAAGCGCCCTGCAGTGGGCCAGCCACGGCGTTTCCAGCGACGCGCCCGCGCTGACGATGACGACAGTGTTGGGGTTGGCCTGCTTGACCGCCTGCAAAAGCTCGATCTGGTTGTCGGCCAGCTTCATATCGGCGCGGTCCAGGCCCTCGCTCTCCTTGATCTCGTCCAGCCCTAAGCAGAGCAGCACGGTGTCGGCCTTTTTCGCCAGCGCGACGGCCTCGGCTTTTTTGGCATCGTCCGGCTTGCCCTGGCGGTCAAAGCCCGCGGCAAAGCCGACGCTGTGCAGGCCGCTGTCTTTCAGGCAGTCAAGGAAGGTATCGACCTTGATGGAGTTGACGGCGCTGGAGCCTGCGCCCTGGTAACGCGGCGTCTCGGCAAAGTCACCGATGACGGCCACGCTTGCGCCTGCGGCCAGCGGCAGCAGATCGCCGTCGTTTTTCAGCAGGACGGCGCTCTCGGCAGCGGCGCGGCGGGCCAGCGCGTGGTGGGCGTCGGCGTCAAAGCTGCGGCTGTGGTTTTCCACGGCGGCGTGGGTGTCCAGTACCAGCGTCAGCAGCTCGTCCAGGCGGGCGTCCACATCAGATTCGGAAATTTTACCGGTCTCGACAGCCTTCAACAGCTCGCGCACGGCGTCTCCGCCGGGGGCGGGCATTTCCAGCGTAGAACCGTTCTTTACGCCCAGCGCGTGGTCATTGCTGCCGCCCCAGTCGGTCACGACAGCGCCGTCGAAGCCCCAGTCCCTGCGCAGGATGTCCTGCAAAAGGTGGGCGTTCTCGTTGGCGTAGGTGCCGTTGACGAGGTTGTAGCTGGACATGATGGTCTTGGGGTGCGCCTCTTTGACGACGATTTCAAAGCCGGTCAGGTAGAGTTCCCGCAGGGTTCGCTCGTCGACGACGGAGTCCGACGCCATGCGGCGCAGCTCCTGGCTGTTGACGGCGAAGTGCTTGGGGCAGGCGGCGATGCCGTTGGACTGGATGCCGCGCACGTAGGCCGCGGCCAGCTTGCCGGAGAGGTACGGGTCCTCCGAGAAATACTCGAAGTTGCGCCCGCACAGCGGGCTGCGCTTGGTGTTGAGGCCCGGCCCCAGCAGGACGGATACCTCCTGCGCGGCGGCCTCCTCCCCCATGGCCCGGCCGAGCTGTTCGCCCAGGGCGGGGTCCCAGCTGCAGGCCACGGTAGCCGCCGTCGGGAAGCAGGTTGCGGGGACGCTGGGGTTCAGGCCCAGATGGTCCGCCGCACCCGCCTGCTTGCGCACGCCGTTGGGGCCGTCCGACAGGGTGATGGACGGGATGCCCGCATTTTTGTAGCCGCGGGTCGTAAAGACCGTCTCGCCGGAGAGCAGCGCGCATTTTTGTTCAAGGGTCAATTTGGTAATAATGTTTGCATGTTTCATAGATCACACATTCCTTTGATGAATCAGGAGTTCTTTTTCTCGGTCTTGGCTGCCTTGCGGAGCTTGACGTCGATGACGACGCCGCGCACGGCGAGGGCGAACAGGACAACGGCCACGATGTCGATCAGGGCAACCAGATGACGCCAGCCGAACACAGAGGTCGTGAACGCATGGCGCACAGCGGTGGTGTCGCCGATGCTGTCAGCATAGTCGCGGTTGGTCACGCGGACATGCAGGTACATGTACAGCGCTTCCTTGGTGGCGCGGCGCAGGGCCTGCAGGTAGCTGTTAGAGCCGGTCTCAAAGGCCATCTCGCCGCCGGTGAAGCCCGCCATCCATAGGCTGCCGCCTGCTCGCAGGGCCTGGTCGCCGTTCATGTAGCTGTGGTGGTCGCAGTAGTCGGTGATGACCGCGCCGTCAAAGCCCCACTCGCCGCGCAGGATGCCGGTCAGCAGCGCCTCACTGCCGCCTGCCCAGACAGCGCCGATACGGTTGTAGCTGCTCATGAGGCCGACTGCGTCGTAATCCTCAACGAGCATCTGGAACGGGCGCAGGTAGGTTTCGCGCAGGGTCTGCTCCGTCATCCAGGTATAGACGGAATCGCGGTAGATACCGCTCTCGCCGTCGTTGCAGATAAAGTGCTTGACATAGGTGTAGACGCCCGCCTGGTTTGCGCCGGTCACAGTGTTGCCGCAGATGACGCCGGACAGCAGGCTGTCCTCGGAATAATACTCATAGTTACGCCCGTTAAAGGGACTGCGGTGCATGTTGGTGGCGGGGGCATACCAGCCGGTGTAGCCGTTCTGCAGGGCCTGCGTGCCGATGGTGCGGCCCTCCTCCTGGGCAAGGTCTGCGTTCCAGGTCTGGGCCAGCGTGCTGGAGCTGGGGAAGCCCGTGCCGGCTCCCATGCCGGTGAAGCCGCCGATCTGAGCGGGGCCGTCGGCGTCCTTGCTCTTGGACTTGCCGACGCTCTTGAGTTCGGCCAGGCCGCCGTAGGCGTTGATGTAGAGGTTTTCCATCTCGTCAACGGTCAGCTGATCCAGCAGGGCATCCCACTGGGGGTCGTTGAAGTCAGAGCCGAGCCGGAAACCGAGGTCGGTGGTCTCGCCGTTGTCCTCGATCTTCAGGCCGTTCTTAGCGCCGGTGGTAATAGTCTCATCAGCGTCGTTGATCCAGCCGTTGGCATCGTCGGCGGTGTAGAGGTTCAGCGCCTTGACGTTGTCGGTCATGGCACGGGTCGAGGTGTTCGTCTTGGGGAAGGTGCCCGCAAAGTCGGCGCGGGTCAGGTAGGTGATGTTCTGTGCGGAGTCGCTGCCGTCGAGGCTCACGCCGTCGATGGCGTCGCTGCCGGTAAACTTGTTGGAAACGGCATTGCCGGTGACGGTGTCCTCGGCATACTGCACGCCTGCGGGCAGGCTGCAGGTGATGGTCGCGTTGGCGTCGTCATCCACATCGTGGGCATCATGGCGCACGGTGAAGATGTAGTCACCCGCATCCAGCTCATAGCCGGTGAAGCCGTTGTGGTTGGCGTCGTAGGCATCGTAGCTGGCCATGTCGGAGACAGGAACCGTCAGGGTGACTTCCTCGCTCTCGCCGGGGGCCAGTTCCTTCGTCTTGGCGAACGCGCCCAGCTCAACGCTGGATTTTTCAATTTCCCCTGCCGTGTACGGGGCGGTATAGTAGAGCTGGACAACGTCCTTGCCCGCGCGGTCACCGGTGTTCGTGACGGCGACTTTGACGGTCACATTACCGTCCTTCGTCAGGGCGCTGCCGTTGGCGGTGGCGTCCGTGACTTTCCAATCAAAGCTGGTGTAGCTCAGGCCGTAGCCGAAGGGATACTGCACAACGGCGTCGTAGCCGGTGCCGTGCTCGTTGCTCTCGGCGTCCCAGTAGCCCTCGGCGTTGGCGGTCTCGTACCACTTGTAGCCGATGTAGATGCCCTCGGCGTAATCGACATAGGAAACCTGCTCATAGGCGTAGGGCGTGTCAAGGTTACCGCTCGTCGTGCCGTCTGCCGGGTAGAGGCCGTCGGCGTCGCTGTACTTGCCGACGCCCTCCAAACCGGCGTTCGCATAGCTGGCGGCGGTGGTCAGGTCATAAGCCCAGGTATCGGCGGTGCGCCCGCTGGGTTCGCGGTCACCCCACAGCACTTCGGGCACGGCAGTCGCGCCCTCGGAGCCGGACAGGCCGGCGATCAGGCAGGCATCAATGCCGGGGATCGTCTCGATCTGGCCCAGCTCCATAATGTTGGTGGAGTTGATGAGCACAACCACATGGGCGTAATTTGCGCCGACGTAGTTCAGCAGATCCTCTTCCTCGGTGGTCAGCTCCAGCATCGTGCGGGTGTCGTCAACAACGATGTCGCCGCCCTTCTCGGTGCGCTTGTACTGCTGCTTGGTGGCGTCGTTGCTCTCGCCCGCCAGACGCCCGATCACGACAATAGCCGTATCGGAGAAGCTCTTGGCGCTGTCCAGCATCGACTGTGTGTAGTAGGTCTGGTTGTTGATGTCAGGCTCGTACAGGCGGCCGGACTGCTCGGGCCAGGCGTTCAGGGTGCGGGTGTACTCGCGGCCATCCTGGAAATTCTTGTACATGTCGGTCAGCTCGGTGTTGTACGCAACGCCGTAGGCGGTCAGCGCGGCCAGCAAATCAGTGTTGACGCCGGACACGCCGCCGGAGCCGGAACCGCCGCCCAGCCAGGCAGTGGAGGCCCAGCCAAAGACGTTGATCTTCTTGTTGTCAGCGGCCAACGGCAGGGTGTTGTCGTTGTTCTGGACAAGGACAGTTCCCTCGGCCTCGACATCGGCGGCCAGCGCTTCCGCCTTGACCTTGGTGTCGGCCATTTCAGCGTTGGAATAGTGACCGCCGGGTGCGCCGATGAAGCTGTCAATGATGGTGGCCATCGTGGATAGAACGTAGGTGCCGACCAGTACCGCGACCAACAGGATCACGGACAGCACCAGACCGATCCCGTGCAGTACGGGGTGCGGCTTGCGGACTTTGGGTTGCTTTGTCATTTGTTTTTCTCCTCTTCAAACAGTATAAAACCTGTCAAAAGCGGGCCTATGTTTTGCGTCGATTCTATTGTAGCAGATTGCGGCACGATAGGCGTATTTTTCGCACAAGCTGCCGTTTTTGAAGCATACTTTGCAGTTCTGCCGCTTGACCGGCCAAATTTTGTTGTGATTTCGTACAAGTACAACCGTGCCTTCTTTGTGCAGATTGCTGCACAACAAAAAAGCCTTCCCCCACAGGGGAAGGTTGACGCCGCTGCAGGGGTGAGCAGGGCAGCCGCCGCAAGGCTCCCGGGTCGATGACGAGCATCGATTCCTACATTGTAGGGGCGGATTCCATATCCGCCCGCGGGTAGTTTCCGCTGCCGCGATCCTTACTACTTCTGCGGCAGCAAAATCCGCACCGTGAACCACTCATTCTCCCAGTGCAGGGTCAGCGTGCCGCCGTGGGCCTCGGCGGCAGCGCGGACGCTCTTTAAATCGTAGCCGCCGTGGCTGCTGCGGGCGGGCAGGCCGTCGGGGCCAAGCTCCACAGGGTCAGCACAGTAGTTCTCAAACCGCAGCATCACAAAGCTGTTCTGCGCGTAGATGGCGGCCCGGATCAGCCGCTTCTCGGGGTCCGGCTCGGTCAGTACACTCTCGGTGGCGTTGTCCAGCACCGTGCCCACAATCGTGCAGATCTCCCCTGTCGTCAGAAAGTGCAGCAGCGTACCGTCCGCCACACAGGTCAGATTGATGCCGTGCTGCTGGCAGTAGAGCGTTTTCGCCGTCAGCAGCGTGTCCAGCACAGGGTTGCCGGTCTTGTTCTCGGCCTCGTACTGACGGATGCCGCTCTCCATTTCGGCCAGCGCGGCGTCCTGCTTGGCCTGGTCGCGCTCGGCACGGATGGCCGCGATCTGCATTTTCAGCTCATGATAGCGGCGGTTAATAAGGCGGATGTTCTCCTTGCTCTGCCTGTACTGCTCATACTGGCGGCGCAGGACATTGTCCATGGCCGTCAGCTCGCTGTGCAGTGCGGCCTCGCGCAGCTGCTCGTGCTGGACCGTCAGGATCAGCACGCCCGCCACATCCACCAGCGTGCGGATGTAGAAAATGCTCATCACGCTCATCGTGACACCGTTGTCGGAGATAAAGCTCAGATTGCTGACCGCAAACGCCGTGACCGCCATGACGACAGCCATCAGCGTCGCCGCCGCGGTAATGGTAAGCCGCGTGGGCGCAGCGTGGCGGCGCTCAAACCAATACAAAAAGCCGTAGACCGCCGTGTAGACCGCCGCCAGCAGCAGTACCGAAAGCGGTGCTGTAGCCCGCTGCTGCGGCCAGAGTACGCAGTGGAGCTGCCACTCCACGCTGGCGGCCAGCTCCGCCAGAATGAACGCGCGGGCGCAGCTGTAACCGGCTTCCAGTAAATTCATCTCCCGCGTGCCCCACAGATACAAGTACAGCCACGCGATGGCCGCGACCATGCAGGGCAGCCACCACGCCAGCGGCACACTGCCGGTAAGCTGCAAAAACACGCCCAGCACCGCGGCCCACCCCGCCGTGGCAGCATAGGTCACAGGCTTTGCAGCGCGGGGCGGCGCGGCCTGCGCGTAGACCAGCACGGCAAGAACCTCTGCCAGCGCCGTGTACAGCCGCGGAATGTCCGGCAGCGTCATCATGCGCCCTCACCCCCGATGTAGTCCGCCAGCGCGGCCAGAAACGCCCTGCGCTTGGGGCGGCTGATCTGCAGCTCATGCGGGCCGACCTGCACCGTGTTCTGCTGCACGCCCGACACCTGCGCAAGATTCACAAGATAGCCGCTGTTACACCGCGCAAACAGACGGCCCGTCAGCTTTTCCTCCAGCGCCTTCAGCGCGCCGGGTGCGGAGAAGTCGCCGTCCTCGGTGTAAAAATGGACGCGGTGGCCCTCACTCTCGATATAATAAATCGTAGCAGCGTCCAATCGGCGCATGCCGCCGTCCACCGGCACAGCCAGATAATGTCGCGTCCGCTTGGCCAGCTGGTTCACAGCCTTTTGCAGCTGCTGCGAGAACGCAAAGTACGGCACAGGCTTGAGCACGTAGTCCAACGCACCGACGGCGTACCCCTTGATGGCATACTGCGCCATGTTCGTAATAAAAATCAGCAGCACATCGCTGTCCAGCTCGCGGATACGGCGGGCAGTCTCCATACCGTCCAGATGCTGCATCTCTACATCAAGAAAAATTATGTCGTAGACCGGGCGGTAGTCCTCCAGGATTTCGACGCCGTCGGTGAACATTGTCACCTCAAACTGGGTGCCATACTGCCGCGTGTAGCGCTGCACATACCCCGCCAACTGCTCCCGGACGGCGGCCTCATCCTCTACGATTGCAATGCGGGTCATCCGCAGTGCCTCCCCTTCTATTTTTTCTTTAGTATAGCATATTGCCGCGGTGCATGGCAACAAGAATGACCCTCCCGAGCCGTTTGCGGCTGTTGTTGCATCCCCGGGAGGATGGATGAATTTTTCCCCTACTCCCCTACAAAACAAAAAAGCCGCTGACTCGGTCAGAAGTCAGCGGCAAAATGAAAGCACTCACACAAAGCGGCAATCATTATGAAAAAAGCCTTACGTTTCCGTAAGGCTTTTTTTGGTGCCCCTAACGTGTCCAAATACGAACCCGGCGGGGCTTCCGAAGGTGTGGCGGCCTGGGCGGCTTCATAAGGAACAACAGCGGCCCCGGCACTGTCCACATTAAAAATAATCTTCAGGTAATCGTCATACACAAAGACGGAATGAACCAGCGCCCCGAACACCTGGCGGCGGAAGTCTGGATCCGTCCTATCACCCCGGCGGAACCCGTCGAGCCAGCAGGCCACGGCTTCGGCCTTGACAACAAGCGCGGCCTGCACCTTTGCGCGGTCTATTTGCTGGCGCAGGGCCGTGCGGTCCGCTTCGGCTTCTTCCAGTAATTCCTTCGTGGTTTCTGTTATAATTCCCTGTGCAATGGCATTGCCTATATTTTTTAGTCGGCGCTGCACTTCTTCCAGCTGGGCGTTTAAGCTGGCGAGAAGTGCGGCGCTGTCGCTGTTTTCGGCGCACCGTCTTTCCACTTCGGCGGAAATATAGGCTATATTTTCATCGGTGAGAATATCAAGCGCAGACTGCAGCACGGCTTCCTCTATCAAATCAAGGCGCACGTTCTTCTTTTTGCAGGTTTTCGCCCGGCGGTTGTTGCAAATGTAGTAATAATGCCGCGCCCCTGTATGGCTGGTGCCCGCCGTGCCCGTCATGGGCGCACCGCACAGGCCACAGAACAGCTTCCCGCTTAACAGGTACGGCACTTCGGCCTTGTATGCGCCGGGCCGGTGCCTGTTCGCGGAAAGCCGCCGCTGTACGGTAAAAAATAATTCATCTTCAATAATACGCGGGCAGCCGCCTTCTATCCGCACTTCCCCGCCGTAGCTGTACACGCCTATATATTTTTCGTTGCGCAAAATGGAATTGAAGCTGCTGCGGGTGTAAAGCGTGCCATTTGTTGTGCGGTGGTCTTCTTCGTTCAGCTGGGCGGCAAGCTGGCCCATGGCCTTGCCGCTGGCGTACCATTCAAAAATACGGCGCACCAATTCGGCCCCCACGGGGTCTATTTGCCAGCGCTTGTTCGGGCCTGCCCGATAGCCAAGCGGCGCACGCCCGACGATCTGGCAATGCTGGGCGGCCTTATTCATGCCCCGGCTGACATCTTCGGACAGCTTCGCGCTGAAATATTCGGCAACGGTTTCAATCATGCCCTGCGTAATTATGCCGGCACTGCCTTCCGGTATGTATTCGGTAACGCTGATTAAATGCACCCCGGCGGCTTCCAGCTGCTTGCGATACAGGGCGCTTTCGGCACGGTTGCGGAAGAAGCGGTCATACCGCCACACAAGAACGCAATCAACCACGCCCGTGGCCGCGTCACGCATAAGCCGCCGGAAGTCGGCGCGGTTTTCCGTTTTGCCGCTGCGCGCCCGGTCTGCATACTGGCCGACTACGGTTATATTGTGCTTGTCGGCGTATTCCTGGCAAATATCCCGCTGGCCTTCGATGCTTAATTCCTGCTGTTTGTGGCTCGAAAACCGGCAGTAAATAAAAGCCCGCATACCGTCCCCCAGTTAATTTCATAGATGAATTGATAACCACGCAACACATGGTTATTTGTTTGTAATATCTTCAATACAGTTTTTGAACACAGCGCCAGTTGCGAAGCAGTCAGAGAGACTTCTGTGCGCATCGTCACGAAAAATGCCGCATAATTCTGAAACGTCCTCTAATGTAAAGCTGTCCAAATCATTTTTATACGCCTTGCGCGCCAATTCGAGAACATCGAAATACTTTCGCTTCTGAGAAAACAAATTAACGCCGCAAGCAAATAAAAATTTCAAATCAAAAGGAAGATTATACCCGACCACGGCAGATGAACCGACAAATTCAAGAAAGGAATCGGCTACCTGCTCGAGACGTGGGGCATATGCCACCATGGTATTGTTTATGTGGTTTATTTTACTTGCTTCTGGCGGAATAGGCTTTCCGGGATTTACAAGGGTAGACCATGCAGAAACGGGACGGAAATCTTCGTAGCGAATGGCGGACAATTCAAGAATACGACCACCATGCACATTTAAGCCATTTGTTTCTGTATCAATCACAACGAAGCTGGGAAGTTTGTCAACGTTGAAACTTTTGGTAATTGTTGAATACTTCACATCCGGCATATCGGAAAGCACACCCCTACGAAGCGGCGGTGCAGATTCTGCAACGAGTGCAGGAACAAGAGGAACTGCGTGCAGGCTGGCGGCAAACTCTTTGCTTTTTCTGGAAAGCGCATCGTTCCTTTTCATTTTGCGTTCTACTTCTGTGGACAAATCTTTCAAATAGTTGCTGCCGTTCCACAACGCACCAAGAACAATGTGGGAATAGTGGCCTTTTTCTTTTTTTCCTTCTGCATGAAACACACGCACGATATCTGCTTCTTTTGTCTGCGATATTGCGGACAGCAACTTGGCGCACGAAGAAGCCTTTTCTTCATAACTAAAACCGCTACCTCTCACCATTGCATTGTTATATTCAACCAAAGCTTCCGTAAAAATTCCAATATCAGGAAGCGACCGTTTATTGAAAAAGCCGAACAACCCCATAGAACAAAACCTCCAATGCCCGCCGCCCGGCGGGATTATTTTTTTATGCCAGGGAAATAGACGATTTTGCATTTTCTTGAAGCGTGGACTGATACTCGAAATCCAAACTATTCAAAATACGAGCCTGGGCCATGGTATCTAAAGCATGGAATTTTAGAAGAAGTTCAGAGTCTTCAATAGATAGTTGCGAGGGAGCAATATTTTCAAATCGAGAAGGAACGCCTAAGAGATGGTCGGTAGAAACATGAAACAAATCAGCTATACGGCATAACGTGTCAAAATTTGGTTCTCGGCGACCGCTTTCCCATAATCCAACAGCGGATTGGGAAACGCCAAGAATATCAGCAAGTTTGTACTGCGATAGGCCATTGTTTTCACGAAGCTTCTTCAATTCAATCCTAAACATAGAAAGCCCCACCTTCGTGTCGTTTTATTTATATAATAATTGCAGAAAGTAATAAAATCAATACATAGGAAAAAAATATTACATAACGTATTGACAATTTCACTTAGTCGTTGTATTATGATTGCAGTTAGTAATTAAAGGGGATGACAAAGAGAAATGTTCGCAGTTAAGGAATTAAGGGAAAAATCCGGAATGACGCAGGCACAGCTTGCCGAGAAGATGGGAACATCACAGGGAGCTGTCGCGCTTTGGGAAACTGGCGCAAGAATGCCGCGCGCCGACAAGCTGCCGAAACTGGCCGAAGTGTTGGGGTGCAGCGTTGCCGACCTTTTCAACACCGAAAGCGCGTGAGGTTGAAAGTATGCGAACGCTGAACAAAGAACAGGCCGACCCTCTTGTCGCGGCAATCTGTCGCGGCCAGTTGTGGGCCACGCCGGAAGAAACGGCGGCCTGGCTGAAAACCGAAACCGGGCAGCGCATTGCCGCGCTGATAGAACGCGAACGCAAGAGGGCTGCGGCATAAGCGGCAGGAAAAACGAAGGGAGAAATTCACAGCATGAAACGACCTTACAGAGCACTTCTTACCATTCTGGCAATAGCAGCCATTGACGCACTTTTCTTTTATGGTCTGCTGTGGATTCTGCGGGCGGTATGCAGCGCGGTTGCACTAATTGTCGGCCTTACAGCAGGGGTCTGGTTTTTATACTAAGGGGGAACGAAAAATGGAAACAATCTGCCTGCACTTTGAACTGCCCGCCCCGGCGGAACCCATGGCCGAGCCGAACCGGACCGCCCGGCGGCTTGCAAGAGAAAACAGGATCCTGCGCCGCACCTGCGCGGCCTGTCTGGCCGTCATGTTTGCCGCGCTGGCGTGGTACGCATGGGACGGCCTGCGAACCCGTAAAACCTACGACCTGTTAAAGACCAGCGCCCGGCAGACGGCCCAGGCCGCCGAGCAGCGCGCACAGGACTACCGCGCCGAAGCTGACCGCCTGCAATGCCAGCTTGACGGAGCCAACCAGCGCGCCGACGAATACCAGACTGAAGCCGAAGACTTACAGCGCCAGCTTGACGCGATAACGGCTGCATACATGGAAGGGACGGAACAATGAGAACCACCGAAAAGGAAGCGCTGCAAGCCGGATTGAGCCGGGAAGCCTTCATTGAGCCGATACCGCTTGACCGCCAGCCGCCCATCAAGCGCCGGTATATCTGGAATATGCCGCCGGAAGAATGGCCCACGGGCGTGACGGCACAGGACGTCAAGGAAATGAAGGCCCGGCACAACAAGCAGCTGCGCGAAAACAGGAAGAAGGCCCGCGAATGACCGTACTCGAATATTTGCAAAGCCTTGATCTGGAAACGCGGGTGGCCGTTGTGGGCTGCGCGGACAACGCACTGCGGGGCATTCGCAACCTTGACGAACAGACAGCAGCGGCGGCTTCGTTCGGCCTGTGGGCCTGCCCCGACTACCTGGCGCAGCAGTTGGGCCTTGCATTTAACTGCAATTACCCCGCCAGCGCGGACGCCAAGCGCTGCACCCGCTGCGCCGCCGCTTTCCTGCGCAGGAAAATGCACGGAAGGCGGCACGGCTATGGCAGATGAACGCACCGACCTTATAAAGCGGCTTGCCCCTCTGGTGCTGGAAGATCGAAGCCGCGCCGCCGCTGAAAAGCGCAGTACAGACATACCCTGGTATTTTATCAACATCAACCACCCGGCAATGCGCCCCTTTTACAACAGTTGGTTGCAATCGCGCGGGCGCTTGTTTCTGCCCGGCGACATTGACCGGGCAGAATTTGAACTTTCGCTACTGTCAAACAAGGCCCTGGGCTTTGTGGCAGATAAATACAAGAGAGAAGGCCGACTATGAACGAGAACGAACGCACCCCGGCGGAAACCGCCGCCGACTACGCGGTACACTTTGCCGACGGCTTCTTCGTCCCCTGCCCCTGCTGCGGCAAGGAAGTGAAAAGCCCGGACAACGGATTCACCAGCGAAAAGGAAGCAATGGAATGGGCGCTCGGCGCGTGTGACTGCGAAGGCGCAAAAGCATGGCAGCAGCAGCGCCCGGCCCTACGCATGGACAGCCCCTGCGTGGCCGGGAAAATGAAGGCGGGCCGCTGCGGGCATACCGCTTATACGGCCCGCTGTACAGAGTTTGCGTGCAGCGCGTACCACCCGGAACTATACGCCCCGGAACTGTATGCCCGCGCCTTTGACCTGTACGCAAAACGCAAGAACGAAGAAAAGGAATGGGCAGAATTCCACCCGGCGGCCACAATTATGCGGTACTGCCGCCAGCTGGCCGCGCCTGCCCCCTACTGGGAGCCGCCGACCTACAAAACAGGAAGCTGCTGCTTCTGCGGCCAGCTTCGCGTTTTGCCATTCGCGGCACCGACACAGGAAGAAGCTGACCGGTACGCAACCGACAAATGCGACTGCGAAATCGGAAAAGCCTGCCGCCGCCAGCGGGAAGAACGGGAAATCATTGCGGGGCTGTTCGCTGAATTTGAGCCGGACACCCTGCGCCTGCTGGAAGCTACTGCCGATATGGTCCGCAAGGGCTACATAAAAGGCGGCACGGCCATTAAGCTGGCCGAAAACGTGACGGCTAAATTCAAGATTAAGGACGGCACGGTGATTGTGACCCGCAGCGAAAAGCACGAACACCAGCACAGCCTTTAAGCGGGAAGGGAGTTGTTTTTTATGAAAATAAGCCGGCACTGCCCATTATTTGACTGCCCGAACTGTGGAAAATGCGGAGCCTGCAAGCACGGCCAGCAATATGAGCGCATGGCATCGAAAATCCAGCGTTTACAGAACGAAAACAGGCGGCTGAAACGTGAAGCCGCCGCCAAGAAGGGAGCGTAGCAGCATGAACATGGGAACAAGCACCAGCTTTGCGGAACAGGAAGCTGCCGCAATGGAAAAGAACCGGGAAGCCTTTATGGCCCTGTGGAATGAATACGTTAAAGGCCGCAAGGGCGACAAGGCCGTGCTGCGCTACCTGGAAGAAGCCGGTTTTTTCACGTCGCCCGCGTCCACGAAATACCACGGAGCTTTCCCCGGCGGGCTGTGCTACCATAGCGTCAACGTCGCAACCGAAGTGCTGGGCATAATGGCACAGCACCAGCTTGAAGACGAAAACATGAACGCCAGCGCCGTGACCTGCGCCCTGCTGCACGACATTTGCAAGGCGGGCGCATACCGGCAAACCACAAAGCGCCAGCGCGGCCCCGACGGAAAGTGGCAGGACGCGCCCGCCTATGAGTACGACGACAGCGGCCTGCCGCTGGGCCACGGAGAAAAAAGCCTGTTCCTGCTGCAACGCCTGGGCATGGAACTGACCGACCAGGAAGCGGCGGCAATCCGCTGGCACATGGGCGCATACCGCGACCATGACTGCTATAACGAAATGGGCAAGGCATGGGCTTGACTGCCAGCCAAAACGGCGGCCTGTCCGTCACCGGCCTGGACTGGGTAAACTGGAAGGCGAAGAAGCCGCACGAAGCCTTGTACATGAACAAACCGGAATACAAGGCTGCCAGCAAAGCCCAAGGCCGCAGGGCGTGGGACATTGGGGTGCAGCAACACGCCGTTGCCGTCTGCCTGCGCAACGGGGCGCCCAGGGAGTACGCCGACACGCTGGGCGGCGAAGGGGTGGTCTTTGCGGACAAGTACAAGAACCTTTGGACTGTGAAGCGCTTCGGCCTGGTGCGCGTATGGAACTACATACGAAAGCAACAAGAGAGTGCCCGCAAAATTCACAGCATAGGCGGCACGGTGGGCTTTTGCGTGGACTACTGGAAAGACGCGGAACGCGCGGGCCTTGACCTTGAAAGCGAAGTTGTGGTCTTCCCGCACAGCGTAACCGAAGCCCAGGCCAGGGCAACGGCTGCAATCCGTTACAAGGAAGACGCAGCCCTGCGCGGCAAATTCGAGAAAATGGCAAAGCGCCTGCAAGCACTGCGCTGGGAATACATGGGCCTTATTATCACCCCGGCGGAATCCGAAGAACAGCTGATCCTTGAAGGCAAGGCGCTGGGCCATTGCGTCGGCGGATATGGCAAGGAACACTGCAACGGTAAAAGTATTTTTTTTATTCGCCACGCCGAAAGCCCCAAAGAATCCTATTTCACGTTGCAGCTTGACACGGCCACGGGCAAAGTCTTGCAGAATCGCGGCCGGCACAACTGCGCAAGAACCCCGGAAGTGGAAGCATTTGAACAGGCATGGCTTTGCCAAGTCGTCAAGCCATGGCTGGACCACAAACAGAAGACCGTAAATCCGAACCACGCCAAGACGGCGGCAGCATAACAGGAGGAACAGACAATGGAAGACACGAAGCAGCTTGCCCTTGTGGGAAATGAAACGCCGGAGCAGGCGGAAGCCATCGGCCTGCACTATGAAATCGTGAGCGCAGCACAGGCCGCCGCCGGCAGCCTGCTTGATCTGGGCCGTAAGTTGAAGCGTATGCGTGACAGCGGCAAATATAAGGCGCTGGGCTTTGAGACCTTCGGAGACTACACAGAGCAGGCCGTCCACATTCGCCAGCGCCAGGCTTATACTTACATCAGCGTTGTGGAGAAGCTGCCCGCGCAGCTGATTGAAGAAAACGCGGCGGCGGGCGTTACGAAGCTGGCGCTGCTGGCAAAACTGGGGCCGCAGGACCGGGAAGAAGTGGCCGGAGACCTGGCAAATATCACCGTTACCGAGTTGCAAAAGCTGATTGACGAAAAGAACGACATGGCCGAGCAGCTTTCCCTTCTGTCCGCGCCGCCTGCCGCCGAAGCGGAAGCCCATGAAGTTGACGTTGAAGCCGAATTGAAAAAGGCCGCCGACCAGGCACGCGCGGAAGCCGAAGCCAAAGCGGCGGCAGACCTGGAAGCCCTGCGGGAACAGCACCGCAAGGCACTGGAAGAAGCCGAAGCCAAACAGGAAGAACGACTCCAGGCCGCCCGGCGGGAAGCTGAAAAGGCCGCCGCCGAGAAAATCCGCCAAGCCAAGCGGGACGCAGAAGCCGACGCGGTAAGGCGTGAAGCAGAAGCCGCAGACAAGGCCCGCAAAGCCGCCGAACGGACGCAGAAGGAAAGAGACCGCGCCGAACTGGAAAAGGCCCAGCAGGCCGCCGCAGAAGCCCAGGAACAGGCCGAAGCCCTGCAAAAGAAATTGGGAATTCAGCAAAGCCCAGCGGGCGCGAAGTTTGCCCTGCTGTTTGAGGACGTACAGCAAAAGGCAGCGGCAATTATGGACCTGGCCGACGAAATGCGAGACGGCGGGCAGCAGGAACTTGCGGACAAATTCACCGGTGCACTGGCCGCTGCGCTTCGGGCGCTGGCCGACCAGGCCGAAGGGGGCGAAGCATAATGCAGCAGTTATTCGTGCAAGGGTTTGTTTGCACCCTGCGCCTGCTTGCGGGGCTGGCGGGCGCGCTGGCCGCGCTGGCCGTCGTCCTGCTGGCGGCCTGGCTGATTGTTCGCGCACTGGGCAGGCTGGCCGCTGCCGCCTTCGACGGAGCAACCGCCGCGCTGGCAAAGCTATGGAACAGGACGGGCTACAAACCGAAAACCAAATGGGGGCGGGTAATCGCCGCAGGGGGGCAAACAGGTGGAGAGCGCAAAGAAAAAAGAGATTTTGAACAGCTACCTTGAAGCGTTGAAAGAATGGCGCTACTGGAAGGACGAAGCCGAACGGCTTATGGTAGCGGCCACCGGCGCTTCCCCTTCTCTGTCGGGTATGCCGCACGGCGGCGGTACAGGCACAAGCAAGGTTGAACTTGCTGCTGAATCCCTGGAAGACGCGCGCCGGGAACTGACAGCAGCTGCCAACGCAATGAGCAAGGCGCGCCGCCAAGTGCTGGCCGTTATCAAAACCGCACCGACAGCGGACCAGCGCATAGTCCTGCGCCGCCGCTATATAAACGGCATGAACTGGGAACAGATTGCGGAAGCCTGCGGGAAGTCGCGGCAATGGGCCACAATGACCCACGGCGAGGCTTTGAAAAAAATATTTTTGACAAGTTAAAACCCGCATAACGGTGCGGAAAACGCGGCTTTTTGCTTGTCAAAAGTTTACAAAACTTTACATTACTTGCTTTTTGTTTACATTCGGTTTGTGATATATTCAAACTGCAAAAGCCAGGCGGGAAAGCCTGGCTTTTTCTATACCCAGAAAAGGAAGAAGGCGGGCCGCATGAAGAACACCAAAAAAGAGAAAGAGGAAGAAAAGCGCTGCGCCGCCTGTGTGTGGCGCGACAGGAAAACGGCAACACCCCTTTGCGCACTGCCGCGCTGCATACATGAGGAACGAAAACCCCGGCGGGACAAGGTGAAACGCTATGGCGAAGTATAACCCGGATTCGTGGCCCGCTGTATGGGTTTTGCAGTTGATTGCAAACGGCGACCTGCACAGCTTCTACACAAGCCGCGAATGGAAACGCCTGCGGCGGGAAGTATTAAAACACCAGCGCCGCCGTTGCTGGGACTGCGCACACAAAGCGCCGGCGGTGAATACACGCGGCGTTACTGTCCACCATGTCAAGCCGCTGCGCGAACGGCCAGACCTGGCCCTGTCCGAATACGACGAAGCCGGGAACATCAACCTTGTTTGCCTGTGCGCTTCCTGCCACTGGGACCGACACCACAAGCGGGCCGCACCTGCCACGCCGGAACGCTGGTAATTTTACAGTATACCCCCCGCCCCGTGAAATCAAAATCCCCCGGCGGACGGAGACCGAGGAACAGCCCCGACAAAGCCGCGAGGTTGCGCGCGCGAGGAAAAAATGGGCCAGCAAAAGGCCGCCAACAAATACGCCCGTGCGCGGGTACCTTATATCCGCAATTTTTAGGGGGTGCTGCAAAAAGCCGAAAAAATCACGCATTTTTGGAAAGAGGGTGCAGAAATTGACGAAGAAGGAAAAGGAAATCCGGGCAAGCCTGGAAAAACAGCTGAAGGACTGCGGAGCCGATCTTCTGCACTATCAAGAACTTTTGGACGATTATATTTTTTTCTTCGGCATGGAGAGGAAAATGCAGGCAGCTGTAAAAAAGCAGGGCTTGACCGTCACAGCAGTAAGCGCAGCCGGTAAAGAATACGACAAGGAAAACCCCGCTATAAAGGCCGCCGCCCTGTATAACCAGCGTATGCTTCACATCTTGCGCGAAATGGGGCTGACAACGGCAACTTGCAGGCCGCCAGAAACCGACGGAAGCGGCGACCTGGGATGAATCCAAGAATACAAGCCTATATTGACATTGTGGAAAGCGGCGAAATACCGATGTGCCGCGAACAGCTGCTGCTTATCAAGCGTGTAAAGGCTGCGTTTGAGAATGAGAAAATACACGTTGACGACGAACAGCTGGAACGTTATATGGGCCTGCAAAAATATTTTGAATACAAACTTTTGCCATGGGAAGAATTTGTTTTTGCGCTGCATAACTGCACATACACCGAAAGCGGCGCGCTGCGCTGGCCTATTCTGTTTATTGAGGTTGGACGCGGCGCTGGAAAAAACGGTTACCTGGCCTATGAAGATTTTGCACTTGTCACCCCCATAAACGGGGTAAAGCATTACAACATTGACATTTTCGCCACGGCGGAAGACCAGGCCCGCGCGACCTTCGACGACATATACGAATTGCTGGACGGGAACAAGCCTTATTTTCAAAAATTCTTTACCTGGACAAAAGAAGAAATTGTCAATAAAGCAACCATGAGCCGGATAAAATACCACACCAGCGCCCCAAAGACAAAAGACGGCGGGCGACCCGGCAAGGTAGATTTTGACGAACTGCACGCCTACGAAAATTCTAAGCTAATCGACGTTGCGGTGGGCGGCCTGGGCAAGCGACGCCTTCCCCGCCGCACGTTCATAACCACGCAAGGCGACGTGCGCGACGGCCCGCTGGACAAGTACACGGCCAGGGCTGAAAAAGTCCTTGAAGGCAACACCCCGGACAGCGGCTGGCTGTATTTTATATGCCGCCTGGACAGCGACGCGGAAATTATGCAGCCGGAAATGTGGGGCAAGGCGAACCCGTCTTTGTACGACCCCGCACGCACCGAACTGCTGGAAGAAATCAAACTTGAATTCGAGGAATACAAGGAAGACCCGGCAGGGCACGGCGCTTTTGCAACTAAACGAATGAACCGCCCGCAGGGCGACAAGGAAGCCGAAGTCACCAGCTGGGAAAATATTCTTGCAGCTTCCCGGCCTATCCCGGAAGGAATCGGCCTGGAAACACACCCGGCGGTTTGGGGCGTTGACTACGCCAGCACACAGGATTTTGTTGCCGCTGGCGTGCTGTGGGAAATCCAGGGAACTTATTACTGGATAACGCACACATGGGTTTGCGCACAAAGCAAGACACTTTCGCGGATCCAGTTTCCGCTTGCCGAAGCCGAAGCGCGGGGAGAATTAACGATGGTAGACGCGCCAGAGATCGACCCGGAAACGCCGGTCAACTGGATAGTAGAACAAAGCGAAAAATACAATTTGTTGCTGGGCGGCATTGACCATTACCGCTATACCCTGCTGTCAAAAGCCTTCGCTTCGGCGGGATTCAGCACCGACAAGCGCACCGGCAACGTAAAGCTAACATACACGCCGGAACAATCCCAGGTTGCGCCCATCATTACAAGCGCGTTTACAAGCCAACGCATTGTTTGGGGCGACAGTATGCTAATGCGCTGGTACACGAACAACGCCTGCCGCCTTATCGACAAGCGCGGCAATATATCGTTTGGAAAGTATGAGCCTAAGAGCCGGAAAACGGACGGCTTTATGGCAATGGTTGCGGCCTTCGTGGCTGCCGTTATCAAGCAGGACGAAATGCAGGCGGCGGACTATTCTTCCGCCGACCTGCCGGACGTTTACACCTACTAAGCCAACGGAAAGGGGGTGAAATATTGAAATTTGCAAACTTTGTAAGCAGTTTGCTGGACCTGGCCCCGCGCGACGCTTCGGGAAACATCGTCCTGCAAGGTGCAACCGCAGAGCAGCGGTTGAATGTCGAAGAACTGGCTATTTTTTCGACCATTGACCTGATTGCTTCGGCGGCTTCCTTGTGCGAGTGGCGCACCTACCAGGCCGGAGAGCGTATTCAGCGCGGCACGGCAAAGGCGGCTTGTACATGGACGGCCAATTCCTTAACAACCTGGCCGCTTGCGAGAAGTACGGCGTACCCATGGGCGTATATTTTTACTGCTATGATACCAGCCCAACCGCCGCGAGAATCACCGCCCAGCAGGTTGTAAAAATGCTGTCTGGCCACAAATTCGCGTACCCCATTTACTACGACGTGGAGTACGAAAAATATAACTTGAACTGCGGCAAGGCGCAGAACACGGCCATTATTAAGGCTGCGCTGGAAACCCTGGAAGCGGGCGGCTATTATGCCGCCGTGTACTGTTCCCGCGACTTCTTCATCAACAAAACCAATCTGTCGGGCCTTGCCAACTTCGACAAGTGGGAAGCAGCCTACACCAAAACCGACACCGCCACGGTGCAGAATGGTTTGTGGCAGTATTCCAGCAAGAACGCGCTGGGAATTGCGGGCTTCGGCAATAGCCTGGACTGCGACGTCTGCTACCGCGACTATCCCGCCATTATGGAAAAGAACGGACTGAACGGCTACACCAAAACCGCCCAGGCCGCCCAGCCGAAAGCAACCGAATACATGGTGACGGCTGGCCCCATGAGCGCGGGCGACAAAAACACCATTAAGGCGCAGGCCGAAGCCCTGGGCCTTCCCGTAACCGTAAAGGAGTGTTAAACAATGGATATGCTTTTCTCTAACTACCTGCACACGCTGACCGGCAACCTTTTTGTGCGCCTGGTGCTTTGGTGCGTTGTGCTGGACACCGCCCTGGGCTGCCTGCGCGCCGTAAAATATCGGAAGTGGAACTCCAGCGTGGGCATTGACGGCGGAATTCGCAAGGTTGCCATGGTCCTGTCTGTGCTGTTTCTTGTCCTTGTGGACGATATGGTGGGCATGGACGTACTGGCATGGGCAAACGCAGATACAAGGGCGGTGCTTACGTCAATGGGCATTAAAAGCCTGGGCCTTGCAGAATTCTTCTGCGTTGTGTATGTACTCTATGAAGCTACCAGCATTATGAAGAATATGCTGCTTTGTGGCCTTCCCCTGCCCGCTGGCCTGCGCGAAAAGGTGGCCAAATTTCTGGACACCATGACCGACGAAACCGCAATCAATATGCAGGCGGAAATTTCGGGCGCAAACAAAGGGCGCACCGTAACCGGGCACCTGGACACGGCACAGCTTGAAACCATGAGCCTGGAAGCCTTGCACAAACTGGCCGACGGCCTGGAAGTCGAATACACCGAAGACACGCCCCTCAAACAGCTGGCGGAAAAAATTGCCGCCGTTGAGGTAACAACCGAGATTTGACAAAAAGCCCCCGCAAGTGCGCCGAAGCGTACCTGCGGGGGCTTTGCTTGTTCCCTGCTTTGCATTTGACTGCAAACCTACCAGCGGGAACCCCTGGCGACGCAAATTCCAAACGTACCACAAAGGAAAAAGACCAAAGCAGCAGGGTTTGTATTTGCGGTATTTGGTGCACCATCGGGGACTCGAACCCAGGACCCACTGATTAAGAGTCAGTTGCTCTACCAACTGAGCTAATGGTGCTTATAAAAGAGAAGCCGGCATCTACCTATTTTCACAGGCCGTTTCCAGCCAACTATCTTCGGCACAAGTGAGCTTAACTTCTGTGTTCGGAATGGGAACAGGTGGAACCTCACCGTCATCGACACCGGCCATTCACATGGCGCTTGTCATGCTTCTCTTTTCTTGAGGATGTACCCTCAAAACTGAATATCGAACCGCTTTCTTAGCAAATAGAGTATCTGATCAAGATGGGGTCAAGCCCTCGACCTATTAGTACACGCTAGCTGAACGGATCACTCCGCTTACACTGTGTGCCTATCAACCTTGTAGTCTTCAAGGGGTCTTACCTGATTGACTCAGTGGGATATCTTATCTTAAGGCCGGCTTCACGCTTAGATGCTTTCAGCGTTTATCCGATCCGAACATAGCTGCCCAGCTGTGCCACTGGCGTGACAACTGGTGCACCAGAGGTTCGTCCATCCCGGTCCTCTCGTACTAGGGACAGCGCCTTTCAAATATCCTGCGCCCACGACAGATAGGGACCGAACTGTCTCACGACGTTCTGAACCCAGCTCGCGTACCGCTTTAATGGGCGAACAGCCCAACCCTTGGGACCGACTACAGCCCCAGGATGCGATGAGCCGACATCGAGGTGCCAAACCTCCCCGTCGATGTGGACTCTTGGGGGAGATCAGCCTGTTATCCCCAGGGTAACTTTTATCCGTTGAGCGATGGCATTTCCACTCACATACCACCGGATCACTAACTCCGACTTTCGTCTCTGCTCGACCCGTCAGTCTCGCAGTCAGGCTCGTTTATGCGTTTGCACTCAATCATCTGGTTTCCGTCCAGATCGAACGAACCTTTGAACGCCTCCGCTACTTTTTAGGAGGCGACCGCCCCAGTCAAACTGCCCACCTGACAATGTCCCCCGCCTCGATTCAGAGGCGCAGGTTAGAATTCCAATGTCGCAAGGATGGTATCCCAACGTCCGCTCCAGAAACGCCAAAGCGCTTCTTTCCCAGCGTCCCATCTATCCTGTGCATGCAACACCGAAACCCAATATCAGGCTACAGTAAAGCTCCATGGGGTCTTTCCGTCTTGTCGCGGGTAACCGGCATCTTCACCGGTACTACAATTTCGCCGGGCGGGCTGTTGAGACAGTGCCCAAATCATTACGCCTTTCATGCGGGTCAGAACTTACCTGACAAGGAATTTCGCTACCTTAGGACCGTTATAGTTACGGCCGCCGTTCACTGGGGCTTCAATTCAATGCTTGCACATCTCCTTTTAACCTTCCAGCACCGGGCAGGCGTCAGCTCGTATACGTCATCTTTCGATTTAGCACAAACCTGTGTTTTTGGTAAACAGTTGCCTGGGCCTATTCTCTGCGGCTCACTCTCGTGAGCACCCCTTATTCCGAAGTTACGGGGTCAACTTGCCGAGTTCCTTAACAACCCTTCTCCCGTTGGCCTTAGAATCTTCTTCCTACCTACCTGTGTCGGTTTGCGGTACGGGCACCTTAGATATACACACAGCTTTTCTCGCCTCTCTTCCAGCCGGACTTCGGTACTATATTTCCCTCGATCACTACCAGAACCAACACCTGGCTCCGACCTTCAAAAAGTGTCCCTGTGCTTAAATCTTTCGGTGGGGACGGAATCTCTACCGTCTGTGCATCGGCTACGCCTTTCGGCCTGACCTTAGCTCCCGCCTAACTTGGAGCGGACGAACCTTCCTCCAAAAACCTGAGGTTTCCGGCCATGTGGATTCTCACCACATTCGCGCTACTCATTCCGGCATTCTCACTTCTGTAAACTCCACAGCCGCTTACGCTACTGTTTCTCCGCTTACACAACGCTCCCCTACCCCGCATCTTACGATGCAGCCTAAGCTTCGGTTTGTATCTTAGCCCCGTTAAATTTTCCGCGCAGAGACGCTCGACCAGTGAGCTATTACGCACTCTTTAAATGAGTGGCTGCTTCTGAGCCAACATCCTGGTTGTCTGCGTATTTCCACATCGTTTTCCACTTAGATACAATTTGGGACCTTAGCTGTAGATCTGGGCTGTTTCCCTTTTGACAATGAGATTTATCTCACACTGTCTGACTCCCATACATCAATACTCCGGCATTCTTAGTTTGATAGGCTTCGCTACCCTCTCGGGCGCTAGGCCATTCAGTGCTTTACCTCCGGGTATCTAATATGAGGCTAGCCCTAAAGCTATTTCGGGGAGAACCAGCTATCTCCGAGTTCGATTGGAATTTCTCCGCTACCCACAATTCATCCGCCGCCTTTTCAACGGAGGTCGGTTCGGCCCTCCATGAAATTTTACTTTCACTTCAGCCTGATCATGGGTAGGTCACCCGGTTTCGGGCCCATTGCATGTTACTGAACGCCCTGTTCAGACTCGCTCTCGCTACGCCTCCAGTCCTTAAGACCTTAAGCTCGCAACATACAATCGCTCGCCGGACCGTTCTACAAAAAGTACCATATCACACGTTGATGTGCTCTATGTGCTTGTAGGCACAAGGTTTCAGGTTCTATTTCACTCCCCTCCCGGGGTCCTTTTCACCTTTCCTTCACAGTACTATACGCTATCGGTCACTGGGTAGTATTTAGGGTTGGAGGGTGGTCCCCCCATCTTCCGACCAGGTTTCACGTGTCTGGCCGTACTCTGGAACTTGC
>ERZ838483.955-NODE-955-length-30547-cov-24.425653_pt1 | contig 30547 bp, 20 predicted proteins | sample MGYA00519939_ERZ838483 | MGnify/ENA primary metagenome ERZ838483 (study PRJEB31850, sample SAMEA3708836) | human gut metagenome | biome: human gut; feature: human-associated habitat; material: faeces | place: China | collected 2014 ... | reverse complement strand
TCGACGCAACGACCAGTAAGATTTCTGCTCAGTCGAACTCTGCGTTCATGTATATTCGTGATGAGAATGAACCGTCTAAGGATCTTCGCACGGATGATTCTTCTGTTACGGATGCTAAGCTCTTCCCTGCTCACTGGGTTACATCGACCGAGTCTACTGCTGATGGCAACTACAAGGGCAAGGACGCTGCTAATTTCTTCACCGCTTTCGGCACGTCTGCAGACGAAAACGGATACGTCATGAATGCTGACTCCTTGAAAAAGGTGACTGCAGACGGGCCGACAGAAGGTACGCCTGAGGCCGCTGTCGCCGGAAAATACGCCGTCAAGAATTTGTTCTATGTTGGATCGAAGGGCGCGAACCTTACGAATCTCAAGGTTGAGCAATGCGCTATTAAATCAGCTGATGGCGATAACGCTCAGTTCGACAGTGCTCTTCGCGTGCTGGTGAAATGCGGTGGCAAATGGGTGCTTTGCGGCCCCACTTCTGTAATCGCTTCCTCAGACAACGATGCGGTTCTGGCCCCCACCGTTTCCTCCACAGAGCAAGAGCTGGAGATGTACGTTTTCTATGACGGTGATGACGCCAAGATCTATACGAACAATCTTGACGCTCTGAAGACGGCTTCCAAGCGCATCAACGTAGTCTTCACTGCTACCTCTACTCAGACGGACAAGAATAACTAACGCCTGCAAGCGTAGCGCAAGGCGGGGGAGAGGTGTCCCCCGCCTTTTTCTTTAGAGAGGAGGAATTCCGTTGAGCGTTAGGCAGATGAAAAAGCAGCTTGCGATCGCAGCCTTATCTGTCGTTATGGCGGCGGTTGCACTTGGTTCTGCGACGTACGCCTGGTTCGTCTCCAACACAAAAGTTGATGGCACCACGAGCACCGTTAGCGCTCAGGCAAACGGTATGGTCCTCCAGATTGCGCCCGATAAAGATGCCATTCATGACGGTAGCGATCATCAGACGACCGCTGCAAGTCGTGGTCATGAAATTAGCCCGTCTTCGACAAACGATGCCATTTCCTGGTTTGTTCCAAAGTCATGGAACGGTACAGATGTAAGTGGCTATCAGAAGGCGACGATCGCCGAGCAGCTTGAGGGCGGCTATAAGCTCGAGGGAGACCCCACGACTTATTACGCCTATACCATGGCGGAATACACGCTCTACACGATTAACCAGACTGGTGAGGCTGACGTCTATCTCGACAACAGCAGCTCGAACGGTCCCGTTGTTGTGACCGCGTCGGAAGGCGCTTCGAAAGATTGGTTCGACAAAATCAAAGGCAGCCTTCGCGTGGGCCTGCTGATTGACGATGAGCTCAAGGTTGTTTATGCTCCGGTTCTTCCGACTGGTAAGGGAAACGATGTTTCTGCTACCGAAGGCTGGAGTTGCGTTAACTCCGACAGCCTTTCGGTGACCATGGCACCGTCTTATGCTCATGTGTACGGTGGCAATATGATTGACCAGAACAACAAAAACTGGGGAGCAACTGGAAGCGGCGACTCCTACGTAAAGCCGACGGGCGATGCTCAAATGCTCGCACACGTTGGTTACAACGGGACGAACTTCAAGGTTGTCATTTGGATGGAGGGCACCGACAACGATTGTCAGAACATGTCCGGCCTCGATGTTGGTGAAGGAAGCCCGACCTTTGATGTCACCGTTAGCCTGGTCGGCATCGTTCCTGATTCCAAGTAGTGCAATCGTTGAAGTAACTTAGATAAAAGACGAGGGCCAGTTCAGGATTGAACTGGCCCTCGTTTGTTAATGCAAAAAGCGGCTTGGCTACAGCCCGTACACCTCAACCATGGCCTCGCCGATGCGGTGAGGCACGCCGGTAACCAGAGCGTTACCCATGCAAAAAGCTCGATGGCCATCGGTCATGCCAGTGTCGGTCCAGCCCTTCGGGAATCCCTGGAGCTGATCGAGCTCGTCGGGAACAAGACGACGGAAACGACCGTCTGGGCACTCGATGACATGCTTAAAACGGCTGGCTCCCGTGCCGCCTTCGCCCGTGAGGATCGTGCGGCTCGGTTTGTCGATGGCATCTGGGAAGCTCATGGCTCCCTCGGAATACGTGTACGTAAAGCCCGTCTTCTTGTTGGTGCGCTCTTCGCGTTTGCTGCCCTTGAGGTAGCGCCAGTCAGGAAGCTTTTCGTCAGAGATGTAGAACTGCTCCGGAACATTCGCCTCGTCAACAAGCACATCGCCGAGTACGCGGCGCTCACCGTGATAGTCCTCGGCGAAGTCGCACGTCAGAACATGGCAGCCCTGCATGACGCCGGCGTTTTTGAACTGCGATGTCTTTTGACCAACGCCAAAACGAGTCGAGTTTTCGTAGGGGTCGGGCAGGACGTCGAGTTCGGCCATTTCGTCAGGATAGATGGCGGGGAAGGCCTTCGCCATAACACCGTTATGCATGCGATCGGCAAGATTGACCTCGCCGGCGTTCTTCTCGCAGAAGATATAAACGCGCTTGCGGCGCTGGGGGAACCCGTATTCCGCAGAGTTGACTACGCGCCATTCAACGGTGTAATCGAGATCGGCAAGGCAACTCAAGATGATGGCGAAGTCGCGACCGCGCTGGGATGCGGGCGATTTGAGCAAGCGGTCAACGTTCTCAAAGAGACCGAAGCGGGGCTTCTTCATCTCGAGGAAGTGATAGATGTCCCACCAAAGGACACCCTTCTTGCCCTCGATGCCGTGCGCTTGATTGAGCGGACGTGCAACAGAGTAGTCCTGGCAAGGGAAGCCGCCGACGACCATTTGCACGTCGGGGATTTTAATCTCGCCGGCCTCAGCCTGCTCAAGTACCTTGTTGATATCTTCGTTGACAACGGAATCTTCGCCAAAGCGATCCATGTAGCAACGTGCCGCAAACTGGCGGGACTTAGTTCCGGGCGGCTCCCACTGGTTGGCCCAAATGGTATGGAAGGGGCCGGCGGGCTTCATGTAAAACTCGGGATGACGCGGGTCGGCATAACCTTCGAGACCCAGCCGAAATCCGCCGACGCCCGCAAAAAGCTCGGCAATGTTAATCTCAGACACGTTTCTCCAATCGCTGCTGTGTCCGTTTATGGTGCTCACAACAATAACCGATCGAGCGGACAAGATCAAGCCCTCAATTTCATGGAGGAAATTGCTGCCCTGAACTACCATGGGGCTAACTGCGACTTTCGGAGGTACCCCATGTCCAAGAAGCACCTCGACTTCAAGCGCATGCTTGACGATACTGATTTTTCTGACCCCTCAAGTATCGAGCGTTATGCCGCCAATCTCGATGGCATGACGTTTCGCGACATTCTGGAACTTGGTATTGCGCCGGAGGGGGAGAGCGCGCCCAAGGACTTCGGGTCCAAGAAGTACAAGGGTGGCATGGGGACCCTTATCGAGGAGCGTTACTTTGGCTACAAGGCCAACAGCGATGATCGGCCGGATTTTCCCGAGGCGGGCGTTGAGCTCAAGGCAACGTGCTTCGACGTGCTTAAAGACGGTCGTAAGTCTGCCGGAGAGCGCCTCGTTCTGACGATGATTCCTTACGATCGTCCGGTTTCGCTTGATTATGACAACTCGCATCTCAAGACCAAGCTCAGCAATATCCTGCTGATTTACTACGGCCGCGACCGCTCCATCGACAAATACGACCAGCGTATTGAGCGTGCAGTCATGGTTCGTCTGCCCGAAGAAGACATGAAGATCATTCGCGCTGACTACGAGAAGATCATTTCGTACATTCAGGACGGTCGCGCGGACGAGCTGTCGGAGGGCATGACCACCTACTTAGGTGCCTGCACCAAGGGCGCAACCGAAGCGACAATGTGGGTTGACCAGTATTGCGAGTACGTTAATACCGATACGGGCGAGATCGAGCGCCGCCGCGCAAAGCGTCGCGCCTTTTCGCTCAAGCGCTCGTACATGGACTACGTGCTCCACACCTATGTCCTCGGTGCACCGCGCGTCGGCGAGAGCATCGTTCAGGCTGGCGATGAGTCCATTGATTTCGAAGGCTACGTTACTGCGCTTATCGAGCGCCACTATGGCGAGACCGATCGCCAGATTGCGGAGCAGTACGGCCTGGAGTATACGGGCAACAAAGCGCAATGGACAACGCTCGTCTATCGAATGCTCGGCATTAAAAACAATGCCGCCGAGGAGTTCGTTAAAGCAGGGATTAGCGTCCGTGCTTGTCGCGTTAATAAGAGGGGGCATATTGAGCAGGCAATGTCTTTCCCTCCGTTTGAGTTTAAGCAGCTAATCAACGAGGATTGGGAAACGTCTTCCTTCCGTGCGCGCCTTGAGACCAACCGTTTCTTCTTTGTCGTGTTCCGTGAGGACCACGAGGGGGAGTGGCGTCTTGACCGCTGCCTATTCTGGGCAATGCCGGCAAACGAAATCGAGGGTCCCGCAAAGGCTTGCTGGGATGAGACGCGAAAGGTCATTCGCGAGGGCGTTGAGCTCAATCCGTATCGGGATGCAAGCGGAAAGCTCAAGGTGACCAACAATCTGCCCGGTATGGCCGACAATCCAATCGTTCACGTTCGCCCGCATACGTCGAAAGCCGCGTACAGATTCGCCGATGGAACTGAAATTGGCAATATTGCGAAGAACGCCTGCGAGTTGCCTGACGGACGCTGGATGACCAGACAATCGTTCTGGTTCAACAAGAGCTATCTGGAGCAGATTTTGGGACTGTAGCTTGCAAGCAGACAACTCATCTACCTGCACATACTCGATTTTCGAGGAATTCCACACTCGATTTTCGAGGAAATCTGGACTCGATTTTCGAGCTTTGCCCTACAGGTAAATCCCCTCGCACAGGGTCTTGTGGAACTGGGTGTGGTGGTCGCGTGCCCAGGTGAAGAGCGCCTGGTCAAAGTTGTCCTGGCTGGCGGGGATGCCGTAGACGCCGGCGACTTCCACGCGCACGAACTCCAGCGCGGGCAGCTTGTTGATGGCCGTGAGTGCAAACGGCGACGTGGGCTCCTCGAACAGGTAATGGCTGCCTTGCAGCGCGCCGCAGGCGGTGCAGGTGCTGGCGAGCGATACGGTCTTGGTGGTGCGCGACGTTACGGGCTTGTAGCCGCAGCGCTCGCGCAGGTAGTCGCGGATCTCGGCCGGCACGCAGCCCAACGCGGGGACGATGGCTATGGCGTTGGCGCGGGCGGTGTCGATCGCGATGTGGCCCGCGTCGTCCATGGCGGGCGCTACGCTGGGCGCAGCCTTGCTGCTCGAGTCCTCGGCCGCCAAATACGGAATGCCAAAGGCCGCGACCGTCGTCTGCTCGTGGCACTTCCAGCATTCGCGCTTGCCCAGCACCAGGTAGATGTAGGGTGCGCTGGGGTCGGAGCGATCCACGCCGGGCAGCCACGCGGCAAAGGGCTCGGGGTTGACGCCATCGGGCACGTACCAGATCTTCTTGACCCGGTCCCACTTGGCGCCCAGGGCCTTGGCCTGGTCTTTGTGCGAAAAGGGAACATCGAGCTCGGTGCGCATGGCGGCTCCTTTGTGCGGCTTGCGGTGCATGTGCTCCAAGGATACCCCAGCGGCGAGTGTGTGGTCGCTAAACGAGCACTTCGACCGCCCGAGAAGTCGCGGAGCATTTTAGCGAGGGCGCACCGTCAAGCAAATGGTCAGCTTTTGGTCAGTTGAGCGGCAACCTTGCCAAAAGCTTGACGGATTTGCATTTAGACGTCGACGAATGAACACTTTGGTTGCGCCGCGGCAAAAAACTGCTGGTCGTTTGCCGAAATCGTGACGGGGCCGCCGGCGTCCGCCGACGCGCGTGCTATCTTCGCGCCATGGGGTACTTTATCGTTTCACATAACGCTGCGCTGGCGCTCTTGGCACACATCCCGAACCCGCGCTTTGGGGATTCGGAACCAGAGGTCGTGTCGATTGCGGGCGCCTGCGCGCTCTGTGGCCAGGAGGCGCAGGAGTTTATCGATCGCTATGATCTGGGGATCCAAACGCTGGATTTGCTGGTGCCGAAGCGCGCCGACCGCCGGCGGACCAAGCATGTTAAGACGCACCTGTGCACCAACGAGCTCCCGGCGGGCTCGTTTATCTCGCTGGGCCACTGGATGGGCGATCTGGATGCGTACGTGTGCTCTCCCGAGCTGGCGTTTGTGCAGGCTGCACACGACAGCTCTGCGGGCGAGGCCATCTATGCCGGCTATGCCATGACATCGGACTATCGGCTAGATAACCTTGCTCCCGGTGGGGTAACAAACAGGGGTGCGGGCATGCGCGACGGCAGGCTTACGACCAAGGAGCTCATTGCGGCGTATATCGAGAAGTCCCCCAAGGTGAGGGATCTTGCGAAAGCAAAGGCGCTGCTTGCATATGTGATTGAGGGGTCGCGCTCTCCCAGGGAGTCGGGGCTTTGCATGTTTATGTCGCTGCCTGCACGCTACGGCGGGTATGCATTGGGCAAGGCCGAGCTCAACAAGAAGGTCTTCATTCGCGATGGATTCAACGATGGGCGCGAGCGCAAGGTGCACGTGTTGGAGCGCACGCCCGACATTACGCTTACGGCAAAAGTCGAGGTGGGCAGGGATAAAGTAAAGGCCGGTCTGCTGCCAGAGATGCTGACCGCGATGGTCGATTACGACAGCGACGCCATTCATGACGGGCGCGAGAAGATCCATAAGGATGCCGAGCGCCGCAACGAGTTGGAGTTGTTGGAGGATGTGGCGTACTTTACCGTGACGACCGATCAGGCAAATGACTACGACAAGCTCGTTCGCCTGTGCGAACGTATCCGACGAAAGCTGCACCGGAATAAGCGCCCCATCTTTAACAAGCGCATGAGCGAAGAGCAGCGTTATTTTGCCCTCAAGCGCGTTGAGATGAAGCGATTTAGGCTCTGGCAAGTCGTTATCGAGGCGCAGCAGTATTGGTAGGGGCAATGGTAGGGGGTTAGAATTAGCGGTTATATGTCCAGGTCTAATACTTTTCCCGAGAAGTGAACGAGCCAGAATGGACCCCCGAAGCATCGACACTGTTGGGGGCTCGTTTCCTGCGGTTTTGTCGGTGGAATCCTGCGGTTTTGGCGTCAAAAAGTGTGGATGCTTCGGGGGTCCAAATAAGCTCGTTCACTTCTCGGGAATAGTATTAGACCTCAATATAGAGGGGGTTACTTAAATATGGCTGCGAGGGCCATCCGAGCCTGATCGGGGCGGCCGTTGGTAGCGCGCAGAGATGTGGTGTAAGAGGCGGGGCATGCCCCGCCTCCGCCCTTTCTTGAAAGGGAGGGGACACCGCCTAGAATTCGTCGTTGGAGTAATGAAGGTGACGAATGGAAGGAAAGGCGATGCCCCAAGAAGAGAGTGTACTGCGCCTCGGCCGCGACGAGGCCCTCGAGGCGGCGAGGCTTTGGCAGGAGTGCGGCGACGCGCGCGAGTTCGCGTGCAGGGTGCTGGGCAGCGTGATGAACGCGCTGATGGACTCCGAGGCCCAGCAGATGTGCGGCGCGAGCCGCAACGAGCGCAGCGACGGCAGGGAGAACAGCCGCAACGGCTACCGCCCCAGGTCGCTCAAGACCGCCGTGGGCGACGTGGAGCTCGAGATACCCAAGCTCAGGCACGGCACCTACTACCCCGAGGGCATGCTCGCGCGATGGTCGCGCGTCGACACCTCGGTGGCCGCCATCGTGCAGGAGATGTACGTATGCGGCGTGTCCACCCGCAAGGTCGAGCGCGTGGCGTCCAAGCTGGGCATATCCTCGCTGTCGAGCTCGGAGGTCTCGAGCCTCTGCTCCGACCTCGACGCCGAGGTGGCGGAGTTCCGCCGCCGCGACCTGTCGGGCACGCCGTGCTGCTACCTGTGGCTCGACGCCACCTACATGAGCTGCAGGGTCGGCTCGTCGGTCGTCTCGCAGGGCGTCGTGACCGCGATCGGGCTGGGCGCCGACGGGCGCAAGCACTTCCTGGGCTGCGACGTGGTCGACACCGAGAGCGAGGACTCCTGGGCGGCATTCCTCGGCGGGCTGCGCGAGCGCGGGCTGGCCGGCGTTCGCCTCGTGGTCTCCGACAGCCACGCCGGGCTCGTGGCCGCCGTCTCGCGCCTGTTCCAGGGCTGCGCCTGGCAGCGCTGCGTGACGCACCTGCAGCGCAACCTCCAGAGCGCCTGCTCGGGCAGGCCCGAGGACTCCAAGGCGGCCGTCAGGGACCTCGTGCACGCCGCGGTCTACCAGGACGACCCCGACCTCGCGCGCTGCGTGTGGGCCGAGGCGGCGCCCTGGGTGGCGTCGGTGTCCGCCAGGGCCGGCGAGGTCTTCGAGCAGGCCGAGGACTCCGCGCTGGCGTTCACGGCCTTCCCCAGGGCGCACTGGGCCAAGCTCCGCACCAACAACGTCCAGGAGCGCGCCAACCGCGAGATCAAGCGCCGCTACAGGGTCGTGCAGTCCTTCCCCTCGAGGGAGTCGATGCTGCGCCTGACGTGCGCGAGCCTCATGGAGACCGAGGGACAGTGGTCCCAGCAGCGCGTGTTCTCCGAGGCCTCGGCCGCCGAGGGCTTCGCCGAGCCCGCGGACAGGCCGGCCCCGACAGAGGGGAGGCGCCGCGCGCTCGGGCGGCGCGCCAGGGAGATAGTGGACGAGATAGTCGAGAGGCGCGGTCTCAAGAAGGAGTAACATCGGGACTTGCAGCGACGGACCTCGGGACGCTCTTACACCACGTCTGCGCGCGCCACCCGGCCGTTAGGGCTGTTGAGCGATTTTGGGCCTGATCGAGGCGATTATCAGGGCTGTTGGGCGGCTTTGGGCGCAGTTGGGGTGTTTGCCGGCGCTGTCGAGGCGGTATCGGCGTCGGCCGGGATGGTTATTGGAGCTGTTGAGGCGGCTTTTGGTGACGTGACGTCCTTTTGGCTTGGCAGCGTAAAACAAAACAGCTCAGAGGCGAAGCCTCTGAGCTGCGAACATTTGGTGGGCGTTAGAAGATTTGAACTTCTGACCTCTTCCGTGTCAGGGAAGCGCTCTCCCCCTGAGCTAAACGCCCGATCAAGGGTGCGCGAGTGCGCAGGGAATAATATAACGGAGCTCCCACCCGGTGGCAAGAACTATTTTTTAAAAAGTGGCAACTTGCGACCCTATCGGCCCCCGATCCGGCACGAGCAGCACGTGAAAAGTCGCGTTTGTACCCCCGATGAACTGCGCGTTCGCGTAAAATGGTTCCATTATGGGCAAATGGTGTCCAGGTAGTTTACGATGCGGCATCTGGGGGAGGGACATGTCGGACGCGCGCTCGCTGCGAAAACAGTTCAATCGCATGCTCGCCACGTTGCTGGTGGCCCTTGCTGCTGCCGGAGCCGTAACGTATGCCTGGTACATCTACAACGCCAACCGCCATATCACCGACGTCAAGATGGCCGCCGGCACGGGCGTGACCTTCCTTATCTCCAACGAATACGACGGCGAATACAAAACCAACGCCGGCCTGAGCTTTTCGGGCCTGCTCGATCCCGTCTCGACCGACAACGTGCTCAACGGCTTCCAAAAGGTAACGGGTTTTACTGGCGGAACCACCCAGGACTCGCTCTTTGCCAGCATGTTTGGCGCGGCAGAGCATTCCGGCTACTACAAGACCTCCCTGTACCTGGCCACCAACTCTGCCGCGACCGACGTGTACCTGTCGGGCATCGACTTTACCGAGCAGGACCCGGCAAACCCCATCTCTACCGCTCTGCGGGTGGGCCTGGTTACCTATGCGCCGGGGCAGGGCGATACCGTTACGGGCCAGTACATCTTTGAGGTCTCGGGCGAGCGCAATCCCCAGGCGCGCTACAACACGCTCGACGGCAAGGATGCCGGCGAGAACGAGCAGAATCACCTGGTGCTCGACAGCACCCGCTCCGATGGAACAACGGTTCATTTTGACCAGCTGACCAGCGCAAACTTCTGCGACTACAATGAAGACACCGGCATTGTGAGCCTCAAGGAGGCCACGACCAAGATCTGTAGCCTGCCCGCCGCTGCCAAGGGCACCAACCGCAGCACGCCCGTGCGCGTGGATGTGTACGTGTGGCTGGAAGGCTGCGACCCCGACTGCACCAACAACCTGGCCGCCACCAGCTTGCAATCGCTGGCGCTGCGCTTTGCCGGTAAGCGTTCGTAAGGGGGCTGGGTATGAGTACATCGAACATCAAAGACATCCTAAACTCGCGCCGTCGCATGGTTGCTGCGGCCGCATGGATGTTGGTGCTGGTAGCCGCCTTGAGCGCGGCCACCTACGCCTGGTTTAGCAACTTGCGCTTCACCAACGTGACGCCCGTGGCGCACACGGTAAGCGACGAGGGCTCCGACCTGCAGATTGGCCTTTCGGCCAACGGGCCCTGGGACACGACGGCAACGCTTGCCGCCGCCGACAAGACGCTCTATCCCATCTCGACGGCAGACCTTTCCCGCTTTTGGCGCGGCACGTTCCAAAACGCCGCCGGCATCACGACCGACTACGCCGACTGCACCGCGCGGCTGGACGACTACGCCCTTTCGGGCACGCTGTACCTTAAGGGCAGCGATAGCGCGCTCAACGTGTACCTGTATCAGGGCCAGATGAGCGTGACGAACGACCCGCAGCTGCTGGCCGCGCTGCGTCTGGGCCTGGTCATTACAACTCAGTCGGGCACGCAAACGCATATCTTTACCTGCGACGACCTAGGCAATACCGCGGGCGCCACCAGTAGGCGCACCACCGCGCAGGACGGCGTGGTCGTGGCGGCCGGCGCTTTGGGCTGGACCTACACCGCCGACCCCGCGCGTGCCATAAGCGCCTACAGCATGGACGGCACCGGCGACACGCCCACGGCGCGTGCAGGCGCCACACCCATCTGCACGCTGGCCGCCAATGAGGTGGCAAGCGTTCGCTACGTTGTGTACATGGAAGGCTGCGACGCCAACTGCATCGACGAGGCTCAGGCCCGCGATGTGGTGCTGCAGCTTGCCTTTGCTGCGGCCAAGGCGTAAGGGGGCGAAGCGACATGGAAGACAAGAAGCACATGCCAGCAGATAGCTGCAAGGCCAACGCCGAGAGCGCGACCCCCGCGGTCCCCTCCAGCGCTGCCGCCGAGCGCGCTGTGGGTTCGGACTCCGCCGCCCGCCGTCACGACCGCCGCGCGCGTGCCTACATCGCGCTCGTCATGGTGGCGCTCGCCGCTACCTTGGGCGCCGCGACCTACGCCTGGTTCACCAACAACATGAAGGTCAACACCAGCTCGGTGAGCGTGCACAGCGACACGTCCAAGCTGGTGCTGGAGCTGGGCGACGCCGATCGCGGCAGCTGGTCGCAGCAGGGCGATGCATCTCTGGCCTCCACCGCGAGCGGGGCCGTGACGCTCTACCCGGTCTCGACCTTTGACCTCAACGGCTTTGCTGCCTGCGCGCAAAACAACTCGGCCGGCGATGCCACGGTGTTTGAACAGGCAAAAGACAACGGCTCCGCGTTCTACCATGGTTGGATCGATCTGCGTCCCACCATTACCGGAACGGGTGCCAGCAAAGTAAAGGGCAGGGTCAACTTGTATCTGGCCGAATCGCTGGTCCCGCAGGGCGCCAACGCCGAGCTGCTGCGCGCGGCCCGCGTGGGCATTAAGATCTCCAGCGGCAACCAGGTGCTCGCCACCAACATCTTTGAGCTCGACAGTTCCGACAGCGGCCATCGCGGCGAGCATCTCACGACCGCCCCGGCTGGCCTTGCCGGCTACGCCGATGGCATGCTCCTGGGCTGGCAAAACGGCCAGCTCGCTTGCGGTGCCAACGTGACGCAGGACCCGGCCGCTTATACGCTGGACACGAGCGAGACGGCCGAGCGCCCGCAAAACACGCTTGCCACGCTGGCGCTGGGCCAGACCTATCGCCTCGACATCTATTACTACATCGAGGGCACCGACCCCGATAGCGCCGACTACCTGCATCAAGACCCGGGCACCCTGCACCTGGCGCTCTTTGCGACCCTGGACGGTGAGCAGCCATGACGCGTAAGCAACCCGCCGCCGGCTGCACGCCCGCCACCGGCAAGCCCGCTGGCGCGCAAGCCCCCGCCGACACCGACTTGCGCCGCAAGCTCACCACCACCGTGGTGCTGGTGCTGTTTGCCCTGGTGTCGATAGCCATGGCAACCTTTGCCTGGTTTTCCATCGCCGATAGCGCCAAAACCCGCATGCTCATGATCGATGCCAACGCCGACGGCTCGCTGCGTTTTGACCTGGACGAGCATGCCACCTTCGAAGAGTATGTCCACAGCCTGGGCTTCGACCAGATCTCGGCGCGCATCGCCAGCGAAAAGGGCGTGGACATCGATGCCTCCAGGCTCAAGCCCGTCACCACGAGCGACTACCAGACCTTCACCTTCGAAGACGGCTCTAAAGCCGATCCCGCCACTGGCGCCTACCTGGAGTTCACGCTGCACTTTATGAGCAGCACGGACCTGCGCGTTCGCCTGACCGGGCAGGACGGCGACGGCGGCGTGTCCGGCACGCGGTTTAGCTCCGACACGCAGGGCATGGCCAGCGCCATGCGCATGAGCTTTACCGCCGATGGCCACACCTGGGTCTACAACCCCAACGGAGGCGGGGGCTCGTCTGGTGCGGCCACCGTCTTTGGGCTCGACTCGGGCGAAGCGACCGCGGCCAGCGACATGTTCGACCTGATAAAAGAAACGGACAAGCCGGTAATCGTTCGCATATGGCTCGAGGGAACGGACCCAAATTGCACTAATATGCTAAAGGGAGCTAACTATTCGGTTTCGATGCGCTTTGAGGGTATCGAGGAACAGTAGATATGCACAGCGGCCACCGGGCCGCGCACGACCTAGACAGACACGGTAGTAAGGGACATCATGCAATCTGTTAAAAAAGCCGCATCCATCGCACTGAGCGTCGTCATGTGGATCATCATCCTGGTGGCGGCCCTGTACGCGTTTACCACGCTCGCCACGCACGAGGACGGCAGTGTCTCGGACATCGCCGGCTTCACCCCGCTCGCCGTGCAGTCCGACTCCATGGCGCCCACGTTTAACAAGGGCGACCTCATCGTCATCCAAAAGTGCGACACCTCCAAGCTCGAGGTGGGCGACATCGTGACGTTCCACACCATCATCGACAACGAGTACGCGCTCAACACGCACCGCATCGCCGCCATCGACGAGGTCAACGGCATGCGCAGCTTTACCACCAAGGGCGATAACAACGACGTGGCCGATACGCACATCATCAGCGACGGAGACATCGTGGGCAAGTACCTGTTCGCGCTGCCGCAGATGGGCAAGGTCATGGACTTTCTGTCCAGCTCCATGGGCTTCCTCATTGTGATTGTCCTGCCCATGCTGCTGTTCTTTATCTACCAGGTGTATCACCTCATCGTGGTGGGCATGAACCTTAAGCGCGCTATGGCCGAGGAGGACCGCCTGGCCGCCGCGGCTGCCATCGTGGACGCCGAGGGCAAGGGCGCTGACGCCACCGTCACCGCCGATAACGCCGCCGAGCAGCTCGCCCAGGCCGAGGCCAAGCTCGAGGAAGCCCGTCGTCTGAAGGCCGAGGCCGAGGCGGCGATGAACGCGACCAAGCAGGAGGATACCGACGGTGAGTGAGTTTCTGGGATTTGCCTGGGAGCTGCTGGCAAAGGTTGTCTACAACGTCGTTGCCGTTGTGAGCTCCATCCTTAACCTGCTGGTGTTTGGCTGGGTTGAGTACTTCAACATCTTTATGACCTACTTCACCACGTTTGACCTGGTGGGCAAGATCGGCGCGGTCATTCTGTTTGCCATGCTCATCGCGGTCCCCGTGCTGATCGTGGCCATCCTGGTCCACCGCTACCGCATCAACCGCCGCCTGCATCGCGACGACACGTCCAACAAAGCGCTCTATCGCGAGATCGGCCGCCTGAACAAGCAGGTGCTCGATCTTATGGACGAGAAGAACAAGCTGCTGGCGCTCAAGGTCAACGCCATGGGCGGTACCAAGCAGATTCCGTACGTGGGTGCCTCGGCTCTTGCCGACGACCACCTGCCCACGGTGGGCAACGTGGTGGGCGCCGCTGCGGGCGCCGGTGCGCCTGCGGGCGAGGGCGCACCGGCGACGGCTGTCATGTCGGGCAACGCGTCGCTCGCGCTCGATGGCGAGGGTGTCAAGGACGCCGCGGCCGCCATGGCCAAGGCCACCGTCGAGGCCAAGACCCTTGCCGAGGAAAAAGAAATCGCCCAGGCCAACCGCTTCCCCAAGCTGTCCCTGGTGGACCTTAAGTACCGCGACTGGGAATCGCCGGTCTACGACGATGCTATCTCGCTGGAGGACTTTGTCGACAGCTTCCGCGCGTTTGCATGCAGCCAGATGAAGCTCTACTACACGCCCGAGATCATCCGCCGCTTTGTGGCCGGCATGGCCGCCTCCAAGCTGCTGATCCTGGAAGGCATCTCGGGTACCGGTAAGACCTCGCTGCCCTACAGCTTTAGCCGCTATCTGGACAACCCCGCGACCATCGTGTCGGTGCAGCCGAGCTTCCGCGATCGCACCGAGGTGCTCGGCTACTTTAACGAGTTTTCCAAGCGCTTTAACGAGACCGAGTTCCTCCGCGCCGTGTACGAGGCGGGCCTTCGCCAGGACCCGTCTATGATCGTGCTCGACGAGATGAACCTCGCCCGCGTGGAGTACTACTTTGCCGAGATCCTGTCGGTGCTCGAGATGCCCAGCCACGACGAGTGGGTACTCGATCTGGTCCCCACCCAGTGGGCCGCCGACCCCAAGGCTCTGCACGACGGCAAGCTCACCATCCCCGACAGCCTGTGGTTCATTGGCACGGCCAACAACGACGACTCCACCTTTACCATCACGGACAAGGTGTACGACCGTGCGATTCCCATCGAGCTCAACGAGCGTGCCGACGCGTTTGAGTGCGAGCCGCACGAGCGCGTGCACGTGACGGCCGAGCATCTGCAGTATCTGTTCCAAAAGGCCAAGGTCGAGTACGTGATCGACGAGGAGCTGCTCCAGAAGATGCATAAGCTGGACCAGTACCTGCAGACCCGCTTTAAGCTGGCGTTTGGCAACCGTATCATCAAGCAGATGTACGACTTTATCCCCGTGTACGTGGCGTGCGGCGGCACCGAGCTGGGCGGCATGGACTACATCATCGCCCGCAAGGTGCTCAAGAAGTTTGAGTCCATGAACGTGAGCTTTGTGCGCGACGAGATGAAGGGCCTGATCGAGTACATCGAGAAGACCTTTGGCGAGGGCGGCTTGCCCGATTCCGTCATGTATCTGCAGCGGATCCAGAACTTCTACTAATGCCGTAAGCGCGGGGCGTGGGACAAGACAATCAGTAGCGTTTGCCCTGTGTGGTGTCGCCACGCCCCTTACCGATCGATCCAACCTATGGAGTCACCCATGTCCGAGACCATTCAGGACCTCTATACCAGCTTCTCCGAGCAGATGGAGCCCATCCAGGAGGACAGCCGCTACTTCCGCTATCTGTTTGAGATGGCGCAGGCCTCGGGCACCACGATCGAGCAGCAGCGCGAGGAGCTCGTCAAGGTGGTGGACGAGGAATGGATTAGCATGATCGAGGACTCGCTCGACGCCATCAACACCATTATCGAAAAGCCGCGCCGCTTCATCACCACCGAGGAAGAGGTGGTGCCGGTCTCGCTTGCCAAAAAGATCAGCGCCGACAGCGTCCGTCATCTGAGCCAGAACACGCAGTTCCTGGCGCCGAGCGACGATGGCGGCGTCCATCCCACGCGCATCCTCAACGTCAACACCGTTGAGACGTACGACCTGTACGAGAACCGCTTTATCTACCATCTGATTCAGCGTCTGCTGACGTTTGTGGATAAGCGCACCGACGTGATCTTTTGGTCTACGGGCAACGAGATCCGCAACCGCTTTAAGATGCACAGTAAGATCGACGACGCGTACGAGGAGATCGAGTACAACGTCGAGATGACGGTCAAAAACCGCCAGAGCTTTGCCGAGAACGACGCCGACAACATGGACGTCTTTATGCGCATCGACCGCGTGCGCCGTCTGGTCATGGCGCTGCGCGGCGCGTCATTCTGCCAGATCATGAACGGCTGCAGCGCGGTCCGCAGCCCCATTCAGCGCACCAACCTCATCATGAAAGACCCCAACTACCGCAAGTGCTACCAGCTGTGGCAGTTTATGGAGCGCTACGACAAGGTGGGCTACAACATCGACGTGCAGCAGCAGGCGCTGGCGTTCGATGACGAGTACATGGTGCAGATGTACACCAACCTCATCAACAACTACACCGTCTTTAAGAGCCTGACCGACGACGAGCGCAACCTGCAGGAGCTCGAGAGCGTGCAACACGCGCCGGTGGCGCCCAAGTTTATTAAAGAGATCAAGGAAGAGCAGGTCGATAGCCCCGACCTGCCCGACGTCGAGGTCCGGCGCGTGTTTGTGGAGGAGGTCACGCAGGCCCAGCTCGATGCCGAGCAGGCGCTGGCCGAGGCGCGCGAGCAGATCGAGGAGCTGCAGGGGCAGGTCAAGTCTTGGAAGGTTCAGGCCCATGCGCTGACCGACGAGCGCGACGACCTGGCCGACGAGCTGGACGAGGCAAAGACGCGCGAGCTGGCGTTGACGCAGCGCGCGCAGATTGCCGAGGCTGATGTAGAGGAACTACGCGCTTCGCTGGAGGATGTCGAGGCCGGCAAGAAGGCTGCCGAGAATGCTGCCGTTGAGGCGCGCTCGACCGCGGCGGCCCAGCTTGAGCAGATGCGTGCCGAGGCCGATGCCGAGGTCTCAGTCGCCCGCGCCGACGCAGATGCTAGGGTCGCGGCTGCCGAGCAGACTGCTGCCGAGCAAGTCGCGCGGGTCAAGAGTGAGTCTGCCGCAGCCTTGGCTGCCAAGACAGCTGCCGACGCTGCCGAGCTGCAGGCCGCCAAGGACGCCGCCGCAGCCGAGCTTGCCGGCGTGCGCGAGGCGTCTGCCAAGGAGCTCGCCGAGGTGCATGCCAAGCTGGACGCCGCCAAGCTGCAGATCGAGGAAGTGCGGCTGGCGGCCGAGCGCGATGCCCGTGCCGCGCAGGAGACTGCCGACGTCGCCGCGGCCGAGGCGGAGCAGAAGCTCGCCGACACCGTTGCCGCGGCCGAGGAGAAGGTTGCCGCCGCCCAGCAGGCCGCCGATGCTGCGATCGACGCCGCCCGTGCTGCCGCCGATTCTGCCGTTGAGCAGGCTACGGTGGATGCCAGCGAGAAGGTCGCCGCTGCCGCTGCCGAGCGCGATGCCGCCGCGCGTGCCGCCGAGGAGGCTCGTGCCGACGCCGACGCGCGTATCGCTGCAGCTGAGCTCGAGGCGGGGGAGCGTATTGAGCAGGAACTCGCCGCCGCCAAGGCCGCGCACGAGCGCGAGCTCGAGGCCGCCCGCGCGGAGATGCAGCAACGCTTGGACTCGTTGGCACAGGAGCTGGAGCAGTCCGAGCGCGATCGCGCCCGCGCCGAGCGCCGTGCCGAGGGCAACAGCCTGTCGCGCTATCTGCTGGCTCGCTTGCGCGGAGAGGCCGCCGAGGGCGATGTCGCCACGACCGTTGAGGGAGATGAGACCGACGTTTCGGCATCTGACGCCACTGACGTCGAGCCTTCCGCAAAGGACGCCGACAAGTGATGAAGCACGTGCTCCGCGTGATCAACGTGTTGGCGACCGTGGTGATCCTGGTCGCCTTTGTGGTGTTGCTGCGCACGGTGTTCACGCCCGCTGGTGAGATCCCCACCATCATGGGCTATGGCTTTATGCGTACGCTGACCGGCTCGATGGAGCCGGCGATTCCCGTGCATTCGTTTATCGTCGTCGATACCGACAACAGCCAGGTCTATCAGGTGGGCGACATCATCACCTTCCATTCGTCCGATGACGCGCTGGAGGGTTCGCTCAACACGCATCGCATCGTTGCCGTGGAGGATGCGGCCGACGGCACGCCGGTTTACCGCACCAAGGGCGATGCCAATCCGGTCGAGGACGCCGCGCCCGTGCCCGCCGCCGACGTGGTGGGGCGCGTGGTCTTTGTCTCGGTGGGGCTGGGCGTGGTGGTCTCGTTGCTCACCAATCCGCTGCTGTTCTTTCCGCTTATCGTGGTGCCGCTGATCGTGCTGCTGCTGCTCGAGATTCGCCATATGGTCAAGACAACGCAAGAGGTGGCACGCGCCGAGGACGAGGCCGCCCTGCGCGCAGCCGTGGAGCAGATTCGCGAAAAACGTCGCCGCGAGCAGGAGGAGCAGGGCGACGCCGGTGACGAGGGCGATGCCGACGGTGGCCATACCGATGAAAGTGCGGAAGCCGATCCCGGCGCCCCAGGCGATTCCAACCGCTCGGCATAGCTCATCGGTGCCTTTCGTCCCTGCAATTTGGACGCTCGCAGATGCTCCGCATCATCTGCTATTTCATACCAATATTCGTGCTACAGTTTGGACGCTTTATTGCCAATTGATTTCGGGGGAGTGGGATGGGACAGAAGCGCTCGGCGCAGTGTGCACGTGAAAGGGCTTCGGTACCGATGACGGCGGCGTCTGATTTTATCGTGCCCGAGGGGACTGACGAGCTGAGCCGCAGCACCCGCCGCGCATGGCGCGACCGCCTCAACGACGCCCAGACGCGCAAGATGGCCCTGGGTACGCTCGCCGCGTTTGCCGGCGGTACGTTTTGGGGTTTTTCTGGCACCAGCGCCAGCTACCTCTTTGACGTGTGCCATATCGAGACGTTTTGGCTGATGAGCGTGCGCCAAGTTATCGCTGGCCTGCTCTTTATGTTCGTTGTGCTCAGAAAAGACCGCGACCGCTTGATCGAGCTGTGGACTACCCCCGCCGATCGCAAGCAGCTTATTCTGTTTACGATCTTTGGCCTGCTGTTCAACCAGCTTTGCTATCTGTCAGCCGTGCGCCTGACCAACGCGGGCACCGCGACCGTCTTCCAGTGCCTGCAGCTGGTGGTCGTCATGGGGTATGCCTGCGTCACCGCGCATCGACTGCCGCGCACGCGCGAGGCTCTTGGCATTTTGCTCGCATTGGGCGGAACGTTTTTGATCGCCACGGGCGGCGACCCCAGTACGCTCAACATCTCGCCGATGGGCCTGCTCTCGGGCCTTTTGTGCGCAGTGGGCGGTGCCTGCATAGCAATCATCCCTGCCGGAATCCTCAACAAATACGGTAGCCCGGTCGTCACGGGCTCGGCCATGCTTTCGGCGGGAATCGTGATGAGTATCTTTACCCAGCCGTGGGCGCATATGCCGGCGCTCGGCCCCTCGGGTGTCGGCGCGCTCGCGATATTTATTGTGGTGGGGTCGTTCTTCGCCTATATGTTCTACATGCAGGGCGTTAAGGAGATTGGCTCGGTGCGCGCGAGCCTCCTTGGAACCATGGAGCCGGTTTCGGCCACCATCACTAGCGCCCTTATGCTGGGAACGGTGTTTTTGCCCACCGACCTGGCGGGCTTTGCCATGATTATCGCGATGGTGTTTTTGACGGTGTAGCTGGCGCCGCCGCCAAGACGGAAAAGGTGTTGTGCCACATTTTCGCCAATTGATGTCCGTGTCTGGAGTTTAGCTGTCGATGCTCAAAATGCCATAAACTAGTAACGTTATGGACTTTTTCATTGCGACTCAATTGCGAGGATTTCTTTATGGCTGGTAATCACTTTAAGGGCAGCGATAGCGGCCGTCCTGCAGTTCCGCCGCGTCCGAACGGGGCTGGTAAGGCCGGCACGCCGGGCGGCGCTGGGCAGGGCGGTTCCGGTAAGCGCGTGTCCCCGGGCGAGACGGCGATGTTTACTGCTCTGTACGAGCAGTCTCAAAAGGCAAAAAAGACCGGCCGTGCAAGAGGGAATGTCTTTGCGGGCGGTGCAACCTCCACGTCGCAGCCGAGCGGGGCTCCTTCGGTACCTGCGAACAACGCAAGTGCCGCCAACGCCGCGAATGCCGCCGGCAACGTTAATGCCGGCAAGGCAGCTAACAATACTCCCTCTGCCGGTGGAGCGGGGCTTACGGGTAACCTTGGCACGATTTACACCGGCGCCTCCGAGACTGGCACGTTCGCCCGCCTGGATGATAGCGGTGCCCAGTTTGCGGGCTCGGGTTTCAAGGAAGATTATTACGATTTTGGCTTGAACTACGGTAGCGACGCTTCGTCGAGTTCGACCTCTGACGGTCTGGTCCGTCATCGCCATCGCAAGGGCGATCGCAAAAAGCGTCACACTGGCGCCATTATTGCCGCTGTAGTCGCGGTGCTTCTCGTTGCGCTTGGCGCAAGCGGCTTTATGCTGCTTAACTCGGCAAAGACCGTAAAGAGCGAAGCGAAGGAGGCTGTCGAGATCGTCGGTGGCCTTAAGGACAAGGTCACGTCGGGCGATTTTTCGACGCTGCCTGACGACGCGAAGAAGATCGATGAGCTTTGCGACAGCATGAAGGCGGAGACCTCGAGCCCGCTGTGGACGGCGGCTTCGTTTATCCCGGTGTATGGTAGCGACATCAATGCGGCCCGCACCATGATCGACGCCCTGTCCGATGTCTCGAGCAATGCGCTGGTTCCCATGGCCGATAACCTTTCGCAGGCCACGCCCGGCAAGCTGTTTCAGGACGGCATGATTAACGTGTCCGCGCTGCAGGCGGTCGCCGATTCGCTTTCCAGCAGCTCGAAGGTGTTCAAGAGCGCCAACGAGAAGATCCAGGGCATTGGCGATACTCATATTTCCCAGGTGACCGAGCTGGTCGATAAGGCCAAGGACGGCTTTGCCACCCTCAACGGCGCGGTTGACGCGGCGGAGAAGGTCGCCCCCGTCCTTCCGCAGATGCTCGGCGCCAACGGCCAGACGCGCAACTACCTTATGTACGCCATGAACAACGTCGAGATTCGTGCCTGCGGCGGCTTTGGCGGTTCGCAGGGCCTGATTTCGGTCACCGACGGCCAGATGTCGATTGGCGAGTTTGTTCCATGTATTGCGCTTGGCAAAGACGAGGCGGTTGAGAGCGTCGACGAAGAGGACGAGGCACTGTTTGGCGACCACAGTAACCTGTACAACTCTGGTAACGCGTATTCGCCCGATTGGCCCCGCAACTCGCAGCGTGTCGCCGCGCTGTGGAAGTCCCAGTATGGGCAGGACGTTGACGGCGTCGTGGGTATCGACCCGGTGTTCCTGCAGTATCTGCTGGGCCTCGTCGGTAATGTCTCGCTGCCCGACGGAACGGTTGTCGACGGCACCAACGCCGCAAAGGTCCTCATGCACGATGTGTACTGGAACTATCCGGTCGAGGAGTCTGACGGCATCTTTGCATCCGTCGCCAGCGCTGCCTTCGACAAGATCCTTGGCGGTATCGGCGATGTCGATGTTACAAAGCTTGTCAGCGCCGTTGAGCGCGGTGCCGAAGAGGGCCGCCTGATCGCGTGGATGAAAAACGATGACGAGCAGAACGCTATCAAGCAGATGAACATCGACGCCTCGCTGCCCGATCCGGATGACCCGAGTGAAGATCCCGTTGCTGGTGTCTACTTTAACAACCTGAGCTTCTCCAAGCTCGACTGGTACCTGAATGCCGATACGCAGATTGGCCAGGGCGTCAAGAACGGTGACGGCACGTGCTCGTATCGCATCACCGTTACCCTGACGAACATCATGACGCAGGAGGAGGCAGGCAAGCTGCCCGACTACGTCGCGGCGAGCGCACCCGATGCAGCGCGCGACGACGAGCGTCTGAATGTCTCGTTGTTTGCACCGACGGGCGGCAACATTACTGATCTGACCGTCGAGGGCACCCAGTTTGGTCTTGGCGCCGCTACGTGGCATGGAATCCCCTTCTATTCGGGCACCGTTGACCTGCATGCTGGCGAGACGACGACGATCACGTATACGCTGACCACGTCGGCCGAGGCGGGGGACAAGCCGCTTACGCTGCGTCAGACTCCTACATGCCAGGCGGCTCGCGACAGCGCGTCGGCGTAGGATTTTTCTGGTAGCGCAGATAATCGAGTACCATTTTGGGGCGGACAGGCAATCTGTTCGCCCCTATTTTGTAAGGAGAGCGCATGAAGTACTTTGGCACCGACGGCTTTCGCGGTGAGGCCAACGTTGGGCTGACGGTAGAGCACGCTTATAAGATTGGCCGTTTTGTGGGCTGGTATTACGGCGCCAACCGCGAGCGCAAGGCGCGCGTCATCGTGGGCAAGGACACACGTCGCTCGAGTTATATGTTCGAGGCGGCGCTAGTGAGCGGCCTGGTCGCGAGCGGTGCGGACGCCTATATGCTGCACGTGATCCCCACGCCGGGCGTAGCACATCAGACCGTGGAAGGCTGCTTCGATTGCGGCATCATGATCAGCGCGAGCCACAACCCGTTTTGCGATAACGGCATTAAGCTCGTCAACAGCGACGGTTTTAAGATGGACGAGGACGTACTGGAGCTCATCGAGGACTACATCGATGGCAAGAGCGAGGTGCCGCTGGCCACGGGCAACCACATCGGCGCCACGGTGGACTACATGCAGGGGCGCAACCGCTATATCGCCTCGCTCATTGCGAGTTCGAATTTTTCGCTACAGGGCGTCAAAATCGGTCTCGACTGCGCCAACGGCTCGGCGTCCTCGGTGGCCAAGCCGGTGTTCGACGCGCTGGGCGCCGACGTGCGCGTGATCAACGCCGCGCCCGATGGCTTTAACATCAACGTCGACTGCGGCTCCACGCATATGGAGCGCCTGCAGCGCCACGTGGTGGAGCAAGGCCTGGACGTGGGTTTTGCCTATGACGGCGATGCCGACCGCTGCCTGGCCGTGGATGAGCGCGGTCGCGTGGTAGACGGCGACCAGATCCTGTACGTGTGCGGCGTGTATCTGAACAAGCACGGTCGCCTTTCGGGCGGTACCGTGGTGCCGACGATCGCCAGCAACTTTGGTCTGGTCAAGTCGCTGGAGCTTGCCGGACTGAGCGCCGTGACCAGCGGCGTGGGCGACCGTCACGTGTATGCCAAGATGCGCGAGGGCGGCTACAGCCTGGGCGGCGAGCAGACGGGCCATACGATCTTTGGCGATATCGAGCGCACGGGCGACGGCATTATGACCTCGCTGCGCGTGATGGAAGTGATTCGTGCCGAGCGCGAGACGCTCTCGCAGCTCACGGCTCCGTGCAAGCTGCTGCCGCAGGCGCAGGTTGCCGTGCGCGTAGCGGATAAGGACGCCGCGCTCGAGAACATGGGCGTGCAGAACGCCATCGCCGAGGCCGAGACTGCGCTGGCAGGCGAGGGCCGCGTGCTCGTGCGCAAAAGTGGAACCGAGTCGGTGATTCGCGTTTTGGCCGAAGCGCCCGACCAAGCATCCGCCGATGCTGCCATGAAGCGCATCGCCAACGCACTGGAAGCTTTATAGTTACGCGGTTTTACCAAACCGCGTAACTGCTCGACGCTGCAAACGGCCCCAAGTGCCGGGTCTCTGGCTTAGATGAAAAAGGGGCGCCGCGGAACCAACCCGCGGCGCCCCCTTTGCGTTGGCGTGTCGCCTAAGCTTTACAGCTGATACAGCGTGGTGAACTTGTCCTGCAGGTAGCTGCAGTAGTAGCGGGCATCGAACGCCATGCCGCAGGCGCCCTTGATGAGCTCCGGCGCGTCCTTGGCGCGGCCCCACTGCCAAATGCGCTCACCCAGCCAGGCGCGGACGGGCGCCAGGTCGCCGCTCGCACAGGCGCCGTTAAGGTCGACACCGTCGCGGCACATGGCCGGCACAAACATGGCGTCGTAGGCGCTACCCAGCGCATAGGTGGGGAAGTAGCCAAACGAGCCGCCGCTCCAGTGCGTATCCTGCAGGCAGCCGTGCGTGTCGTCGGGAACGGGAATGCCCAGGTACTCGTTCATAAAGCGGTTCCAAAGCGCGGGGATGTCCTTGGCCGTGGCCTCGCCGGCAAACAGCATGCGTTCAATCTCGTAGCGCACCATAATATGCAGCGGATAGGTGAGCTCGTCGGCCTCGGTGCGGATCAGCGACGGCTGCGCAATGTTCACGGCGCGGTAGAGCGTGTCCTCGTCCACGTCGCCGTAGGCCTCGGGCGCGTGACGGCGCAGCACCTGCAGCAGCGGTCCCATAAAGGCGCGGCTGCGGCCCACGGTGTTCTCAAAGAAGCGGCTCTGGCTCTCGTGGATGCCCATGGAGGTGCCGCCCTCCAGGCACGTGCGCGCATAGGCGGGATTGACGCCTAGCTCGTAGGCGGCGTGTCCTGCCTCGTGGATGATGCTGTAGACGTTGGAGATGCAGTCGTCCTCGTAGATGTGCGTTGCGATGCGTGCGTCGCCCACCGAGAAGCCCTCGCTAAACGGATGCTCGGTAAAGGCGAGCGTGGTGTCGTCCAGGTCCAGGCCGACGAGCTTCATAAGGTCAAAGCTCATGGCGCGCTGGGCGGCCTCAGGCACGCGGGCGTGCAAAAAGTCGGCAGCGGGCTGCTGGCCGCGCTCGCCAATGGCATGCACGAGCGGTACGACCGTGGCCTTGACCTCGTCGCAAAACGCGTCGAAGCTCTTGGCGGAAAGGCCACGCTCGTACTGGTCGAGCCAAACATCGTATGGGTCGCGCTTGGGGTCCATGAGCTCGGCCTGATGCTTAAGTTGGGCGACGATTCTATCTACATAGGGCTCAAAGCTCGCCCAGTCATTGGCCGTCTTGGCCTTGTGCCACACGGCGTCGGCCTCGCAGGTGAGCCTGGTCCAGGCCTCAGCCTCCTCGGTGGGAATGACGCTTGCCTCACGCTGGTCGCGGCCGAGCACGCGGATCTCGTCGAGCAGCTGCGGGTCGTCTACATGTCCGCCCGCGACGGTCTCTCGTGCCAGCGAGCGCACAAGTTCGACAGACTTTTTGCTGGTCAGCAGCTTGTGATGCTCGCCAGCAAGGGTGCCCATAGCATCGGCGCGGGCCGCGGCGCCGTTGGCGGGGGCAATGGTCGCGCCGTCAAACTCGGCAATCTTGAGCAGGTACTCACGAGTCCACAGCTTGCCTTCGAGCTTGCGGAATTTTTTGACGGCCTTATCGACCTTCATGCCTTTGGATGTCTTGCCCGCTGCAGGCTCGGCCTTCTTATCGAGTTTCTTTCCCATACCATATCCTTGATCTCGTGAGCCGAGCGCTTCGGGTGGGCGCGCGGCCAGTTTGCACAGCTACCTGCCTTGTACCCAGCACGAACAAAACGGAACGCGGCGATACGCCCACACAATGTGGTATCCTATAGCCCAATGCGTTGACGGAGAGGGTTTTGCCCGCCGCGTCGCCGGCAAGAGAGGGAAGGTCATGGGCTGCAAGCCTTCCTGCGGTGGCAAGGGCCAAGCGTTCACTCCCGAGCAGCGACCTCAACGGGCGCGCGGCTAGCGGCGGCGAAGCCCCAGTAGGGAAGCCGTGAGCCTCGCGATAAGGGGCGCAGAGTGGGCACGGCGGGCCAGACATCCGCCGGGTCAAACAAGGTGGTACCGCGGAATTCAACCGTCCTTGGGCAATGCACATGCCCGAGGACGGTTTTTTGTTACCGAACCGGGCCGCGTTTTCGCAACGCCGGGCGGCGGCAGTCGTCCCGGCGAGCGGGGAGCGCGAGAGACGAAAGGGAAGACATGAGTCTGATTGATGATCTGGTCAAACTCGAGGAAGAGGCCAAGGAGCTCGTCGCAGGCGCCGACGACGCCGCCAAGCTCGAGGCTGCGCGCGTCGAGCTGCTCGGCCGCAAGGGCCGCATCACCGGCCTGATGCGCATGATGGGCAAGCTTGCCCCCGAGGATCGCCCCGTCATGGGCAAGCGCGCCAACGAGATGCGCCAGCTGATCGAGGGCATGCTCGATGAGCGCACCACCGAGATGAAGGCCGCCGCCCTCAAGCACGCACTCGAGCACGAGGCCGTCGACATCACGCTGCCGGGCATCCGTCCGCAGATTGGTCACCAGCACCTGATCAAGCAGATCATCGAGGAGGCCGAGGACATCTTCTGCGGCATCGGCTACACCGTCGAGTCCGGCCCCATGGTCGACACCTCCTACTACAACTTCACCGCGCTCAACGCCCCCATGGATCACCCGAGCCGCTCGGCCCGCGATACCTTCTACGTGGTCGACAACAACCCCGGCAGCGTCGCGCACCCCGAGGCCCACGCCCATGGCGAGTCCGACGTGCTGCTGCGCACCCAGACCTCGGACGTGCAGATCCACACCATGGAGTCGCAAAAGCCGCCCATCTACATGATCTGCCCGGGCACCGTTTACCGTCCCGATACAGCCGATGCCTGCCACCTGCCGCAGTTCAACCAGATCGAGGGCCTGGTCGTCGACGAGGGCATCACCTTTGGCGATCTTAAGGGCACGCTCGACTACTTTGTTAAGTGCATGTTTGGCGAGGATCGCAAGACGCGTTACCGCCCGCACTTCTTCCCCTTCACCGAGCCCAGCTGCGAGGTGGACGTGAGCTGCCACGTCTGCGGCGGCAAGGGCTGCAACTTCTGCAAGCACAGCGGCTGGATCGAGATCCTGGGCTGCGGCATGGTCGACCCCAACGTCCTCATCAACTGCGGCATCGACCCCGAGAAGTACACCGGCTTCGCCTTTGGCATTGGCGCCGAGCGCGTCGCGGCCCTGCGCTACGACCTGCCCGACCTCAGAACGCTTATGACGGGCGATATGCGTTTCTTGAATCAGTTCTAGGCTGCGGCTTGCCCAAGCACGGCACCTCGGCGCTCATTCGTCGCTTGCGTACCAAAGTACGCGGCACTCCTCTTTCGGGCCGATCTGCCGCACTTGGACAACCCTCGCTTTGTAAGGAATGTTCACAAAGTTGAAGTTTCCACCTGCATCTCTTCGCAGGCTTTCAGTATGAAAGGAGAGCTAGATGCGTGTTTCTTACGACTGGCTCAAGACCATGATCGATATTCCGGAGGATCCCAAGACCCTTTCGGACGAATATATCCGTACCGGCACCGAGGTCGAGGCGATCGATACCGTGGGCGAGTCCTTCGACCACGTGGTGACCGCCCAGGTGCTCACCAAGACCCCGCACCCCGATAGCGACCACATGTATGTGTGCTCGGTCGACGTGGGCGACAAGAACCTCGACGCTGACGGCAACCCCGCTCCGCTGCAGATTGTCTGCGGAGCGCAGAACTTTGAGGCCGGCGACCACATCGTCACGGCCATGATCGGCGCCGAGCTGCCCGGCGACATCAAGATCAAGAAGAGCAAGCTTCGCGGCGTCGTGTCCATGGGCATGAACTGCTCCGCGCGCGAGCTCGGCCTGGGCGGCGACCACTCCGGCATCATGATCCTGCCCGAGGACACGCCCTGCGGCATGCCGTTTGCCGAGTATGTGGGCTCGAGCGATACCGTGCTCGACTGCGAGATCACGCCCAACCGCCCCGACTGCCTGTCCATGATCGGCATGGCCCGCGAGACCGGTGCCATCTTCGACCGCGATTTCCACGTTGAGCTGCCCGCCATCCAGGCCGAGACCGGCCGCACGACGGACGACGAGCTTTCGGTCGAGATTGCCGACGAGGGCCTGTGCGACCGCTATGTCGCTCGCATCGTGCGCAACGTGAAGGTCTGCCCGTCGCCCGACTGGATGGTCAAGCGCCTCAACGCCCTGGGCGTGCGTCCGCACAACAACATCGTCGACATCACCAACTATGTGATGATGCTCACCGGTCAGCCGCTGCACGCCTTTGACCTGTCCAGCTTTGCCGAGCGCGAGGGCCGTCGCCGCGTGGTGGTTCGCGCCGCCCAGCAGGATGAGAAGTTCACGACCCTCGACGGCGAGGAGCGCACGCTCGACGCCGGCATGGGCCTCATCACCGATGGCGAGCGTCCCGTGGCGCTGGCCGGCGTTATGGGCGGCATGGATTCCGAGATCGAGGACGACACCGTCGACGTGATGGTCGAGAGCGCTTGCTTCAACGCCGGTCGCACCTCGCACACCAGCCGTGACCTGTCGCTGATCTCCGACGCCTCCATCCGCTTTGAGCGCCAGGTTGACGAGACCGGCTGCGTGGATGTGGCCAATGTCGCGTGCGCGCTTATCGAGGAGATTGCCGGCGGCGAGGTTGCTCCCGGCTATGTCGATGTTTTCCCCGCGCCCAAGACCATCGACAGCATCAAGCTGCGCTTGGCCCGCGTGCACGCCATCTGCGGCGCCGACATCGAGCCCGACTTTATCGAGCGCTCGCTCACCCGCTTGGGTTGCACCGTCGAGCGCGACGGCGAGGACTTTATGGTTACCCCGCCGAGCTTCCGTCCCGACCTGCCGCGCGAGATCGATCTGATCGAGGAAGTCCTGCGCCTGTGGGGCATGGGTCGCGTGACGGCGACCATCCCGGCTGCCAAGAACCACATCGGCGGCCTGACCCGCGAGCAGAAGCTCACCCGCAAGGTCGGCGAGATCCTGCGCGCCTGCGGCCTCAACGAGACCACGACCTTTGGCTTTGCCGCCCCGGGCGACCTGGAGAAGATCGGCATGGCCACCGAGGGCCGCGGCTGCCCCGTGGTGCTCATGAATCCGCTGGTAGCTGAGCAGACCGAGATGCGTCGTTCGCTGCTGCCGGGCCTGCTGCAGTCCGTTGCCTACAACGAGGCCCACGGCACGGCCAACGTGCACCTGTACGAGGTCGGCAACCTGTTCCACGGTCGCGAGAACGCCAGCCTGCCCAAGGAGACCAAGTCCGTGGCGGGTGTGCTCTCGGGCCAGTGGAGCGAGCAGTCCTGGAACATGAAGTACCGCAAGCTGCGCTTCTTCTTTGGCAAGGGCATTGTCGAGGAGCTGCTCGCCCAGCTGCGCATCGAGAAGGTTCGCTTCCGTCCCGTCGAGGGCGAGGGCTATGCCTTTTTGCAGCCGGGTCGTGCGGCCGAGGTTCTGTCCGGCGGAACCGTGCTGGGCTGGGTCGGCGAGATTCACCCCGAGGCGCGCGAGGCGATGGGCATCGATGAGGTCGTCGTTGCCTTTGAGCTCGATTTGGACAAGCTGATCAAGGGCGCCTGCAACCAGGAGAACTATCGCGAGTTCTCGCAGTACCCGGCTGTTGAGCATGACCTTGCCATTGTGGTCGACAACACTGTGACCTGCGAGGATCTTGAGCGTCGCATTACCAGTGCCGGCGGCAAGCTGCTCGAGGGCGTGCGCCTGTTCGATGTCTACCGCGATCCGGTCCGCATCGGTGCGGGCAAGAAGTCCATGGCCTTTGCGCTCACGTATCGCTCGGACGACCACACGCTTACCAGCGAAGAGGTCGAGAAGGCGCACCAGAAGATCGTCACCAAGGTGTGCAAGGGCGTAAACGGCGAGGTCCGCTCGTAATCTTTGCTGTTCGGAACCCGCCCCTGCGGGGTTTTCACGGCAACGTCCTCGCCGCTTCGCGGCTGCGGGATGTTGCCTTAGAAAACCCCTCTCGGGGGCGGGTTCCTGCGTTAACCTTGTTGCGAGCGGACCGCACCTTCTTCCGGGTGACCGGAAAGTTGGGAGTGCATCGGCCCTTTATTGGGCGGTGCGTGGACCTGGGTTAATAACGTACGTATTGCAAGGACGTGCTGCGTTGTGGGCGGTGCGCCTTTTTGTTAGTATGCTGAGTCGGTGTTACGGATTGTTGGAAACGTAACACGCAACGTTCTGATTGAGAGGGCTCATGCACATTCCAGACAACTACCTGTCCCCGCAGACCGATGCCGTCATGGCGGTCGCGATGGTGCCCGTGTGGGTCCACTGCATCAAGAAGGTGCGCGCCACGCTCGATCGCGAGCACATGGCTTTTCTGGGCATCTGCGCCGCATTCTCTTTCTTGCTCATGATGTTCAACGTTCCGCTGCCCGGCGGCACCACAGGCCACGCCGTCGGCGGCGCACTCATCGCGCTGCTGCTGGGCCCCGAGGCCGCGGCTATCGCTGTCTCGGTCGCGCTGGCCCTGCAGGCGCTGCTGTTTGGCGATGGCGGCGTTCTGTCGTTTGGCGCCAACTGCTTTAACATGGCCTTTGTGCTGCCGTTCGTCGCTGCTATCGTGTTCCGTGCGCTCAACAGCCGTCTGCACGACAAGAGCTGGGGCACCTCGGTTTCTGCCATCGTGAGCGGTTGGGTCGGCCTGTGCCTGGCGGCCCTGTGCGCGGCAATCGAGTTTGGTATTCAGCCGATGCTCTTTATCAACGCTTCGGGCGCGCCGCTGTACTGCCCCTTCCCGCTGTCCGTGGCTATTCCGGCCATGTTGATCCCGCATATGCTGGTTGCCGGCGTGATCGAGGGCGTGGCGACGGCCGCCATCTACGGTTTCATTAAGAAGACGGCGCCGAGCATTATCGTCGGGCCCGAGGCCGTCGATGGCCAGCTCGCTGCCGAGGGCGCTGCTGCCAAGAAGACCTCGCTGGTCCCCACGCTCATCCTGGTTGCCGTGCTCGTCGTGGCCACGCCGCTGGGCCTGCTGGCCACGGGTGACGCCTGGGGTGAGTGGGACGCCGAGGGCGCCGCGACCGCCGTTCAGGAGGCTGGCGACGACAGCCTGCAGGCTTCAGTCGGCCTCGATACCCCGACCTTTGCCGATGCCCTGCCCACGGGCGATTATCTGCAGGCCTATTCCGAGG
>ERZ838483.954-NODE-954-length-30552-cov-3.849395_pt1 | contig 30552 bp, 30 predicted proteins | sample MGYA00519939_ERZ838483 | MGnify/ENA primary metagenome ERZ838483 (study PRJEB31850, sample SAMEA3708836) | human gut metagenome | biome: human gut; feature: human-associated habitat; material: faeces | place: China | collected 2014 ... | reverse complement strand
GCGTTGGTCTTGACATATAAATCTTAATATTATCCATAGTAAAAATGATTCTAAGTACATTCGGCCCACATTCCTCAACATTTACCACTTTATCAGGATGCTTCACAATATTAAGTAATGTCTTGCAGCCTGATGATAAATTACGAATTGTACCCAAGCCATATTTTGTTTCTATATGCTTATCTGGCGTCAGCTTAGCCTCATCCACTTGTTGAATCAAATCAATTTCTTTTTGTGACATCTCTTCATTGCCTGTATTCAGGTTGAAGTACAAGTCATTGTGAAATATCCAGTCTTTTGAATTACTTTTTTCTGTATATATATCTATCATTTAATGTTGCTCCTTTTCATCATCACTTATCAACTATTTATAGTATTCTAAGATATGTAAGTTATACATTAATACACCTATATAAAGCACCTCCGTAAACTTTTTCAAGGGTCATGAATTAGTTATACTTTTAGCTTTCATATCATTTGTTTTTAATGTTCCCGGGTAAATTACCGCATCATCTAATTTTCGCCGTATTCTTAATTTTCTATATTGTTCTTCTGTCAATCCTTTTATTATAATGCACATATCATAATTCTTCCGTTCGCCCTTTCCTTGAACAATTCTTTTATTCTTCTCAAAATTTTGTTCTTCATTTATATAATACCATGTGAAATTTTTTTCAGCTTTCATCAATGGATCTTTTAATCCACATTTGACCCCCTCCTGCAGTATTTTATCTTTATTTTCACTATTACAAAAATGTCTTAATCCATTCACTTTTATCTTTTCTATTTCTGAATTATTTAATTTTTCTTTTGGCGTATGATAAACAATATTTTTATAAAAATCTTGTACAAAATCTATTATCTTTTTAACATTTCTCTTCCTTTCTTAAAACAAACTATAATTTACTTCTCGTTTATGCAATTATTATAGCTAAAATTGCAATAATCACCGAAATTACTGCAATAACCTGATTGCTCTTCGTGTAATTTATTTCTGCCATTTTTTTCATATAATCGTATTTCTCTTCATATATTTTCCTATAATCTTCTATCTTAATATATTTATCATCTTTTAACCTGCACTTAGTATTTCCCTTATATAAAATCCAATTTTTATCAAAATTTTTCATTAGCTCCTGTTCACTGCCTCTTAATGGTTGACATTCTGAAAAGCTTCTAACTTGCTTAAATAATTTAATTATTTCTCTATTAAAATATATTTTCTTACGTCCAGACACATATTTTGAATATTCTTTTTCAAAGAATGTAAGTTCTGGTTCACCCATTATTCTCAAATAGAATATGTTTCCATATTTCATTATATATTCGCTTATACCAAAATTAGGAATTACATTGTTTCCTGACAAAAGTACATAATTCGTGCTATCATAATTTCTATTAAGAATAATATTCTTGTCTTTATCGTAATAAGAAATACATAAACCATCTCCAAGATATATTTTATTGATATCTATAGATTCTTTTCTTATTTGATAAATAACACTAAGTAATTTCCTTTTTGCACCTGTTTCTGAAAAAAATAATGATGTCACAAAGTGCTGACATATATATTCAAAATAAATTTGATTCATTTCATAAATTATCTCCAATTTATGACCATCATCAATATTAAAATTTCCAAAATAATCATCATCTGTTATTTGGGGCAAATAATCAATTATGAATTGATTGCGCTCTTCTTCATTAAGCGAAATGTTAAATGAGATATCATATTCTATAAAAGCATAGATATCATTCATTTGTGTTACAGTTATATCTATGCTCTTTATATATTTAGAGTCTATAAATTGTACTTCCGCAAGTCTTCCCAAAAAGCAATGTTCCTTTTGTATATGCACATAGTCATATTTATGCAAAACGGTTTGTTTTCTATATAAAACATCAATAACCTTATACTTTTTGGGAGATAACTTATAAAGACTATTAACTAGCTTTGCCATTCCATCGTTTGATAAAATGTCATAGATTTTTACCTTGGGTACATAATAATCTAAAAAATAATCTGTGTGTTGTTTATTTCCACTTTCTTTTTCAATTTTTCTACAACAATCCCTTGTTTGTCTATCCACATATTCACTGTATTCAATCTGATTAAAATTTTTTAAATAAAATTCAATTTCAGATTTATATTTTCTATGTTTCATTTATACAACAATTCTCCATTTTAACTACACCTAATATTTTACTAAAGCCAAACAAAATACTAAAGTTCTTTAACAATCCTCATAAACTCTTCATATGAGTAAGCACCATTATATCCCGGATTTTTTGTTTCAAAAACCATATAATACTTGTACATTCTTCCAGCCATTTCAGCCCATTTTGCTCCCGTTTCTGCTTTTTCTTTGGACTCTGAATTTTCAAGTTGGTCTCCCTTTGTTTCTATCAGAAGCAGCTTGCCACTTTCTGTTTTTACCATTAAATCTGGATATGCGTTTATTGCACCATTGATTAAAAATCCTTTTCTTGCGATATTTCTATGCCACCATCTTACATTGTTTAAAGAAGACAATTCCATAACAACCTTTCGTTCATATTCTGTATCAAAGTTTTCTTCTTCGCTATACAAAGATTTTGGAATCGATGCAATAGTATTTGTCGGTGATATCTCTCTCGGTAATTTATACGATGGCAGACAAGAGATTTTGTCTTGTTCAACCCACTCATAAAACATTTTCTTTGCATATTCATCCAAAAGAGAATTAACTTTTTTATTAATTTTCAAAGCATAGATACCTGGTGTCTGTTCCATATCTGTTAATTGATCCTCAGTCAAGTTCTGAATAATTCTGTCTACATATAAATCCAAATCTCTATCATTTACCGCATTATTCTTTGATAATTTCTTTATTATCATATCCTTGCACAAACGTATTTTTCTATCTGATGGCTGTTCATCAAACCACTGTTTTACATTTTGGCTATCAAAGCCCTGCAATTTCCACGCTTTTGGCATTGCATCTGAATCATCAATATCTATACGAGCTATTTCAGAATCCACACTATCAAAATCTATAACTGTATCTTTATCCAATAAAGAAAATCCTGCATATAAATTTTCCTTGGATAGAGGCTGTTGCAGATGTTCAGAAAACAGAGAACGTCCTGTCTCAATCATAAATTGTGGTATTTCCATACTGCTAGCTTCATCTGCAAATAATTGATTCAATTTATAATGTTTCATTTTATCCCCTACTTCCGGCGGTACAGGTACATAATCTTCTTCTGTCTCCTGAAATTCCTGCCAATACAATTCATTCTGTGATTTTGCATGTTCAAGCATATCGTTAATCGCATTAGATGATACTGAACTATCTTCTGTTCCTGTTTCAGCAGATTCATTCTCCAATGTTTCCAACTGTATCTTCATTAATTCTACATTTAATCTGTCAAGTTCGTCTGTATCTTTATCATCATTACTAACTTGAATATTGTCAAGTGGCAGCTCTGTTTGACTATTAACTTCTTGTGTTGTCTGCTGTTCGTCAACTACCGCTTCACAATCATCTACTCTATAATCTTTACTTGTAAAGCCAGCCGCATTAAGTCCCGCTACTACCTTGTCGAGTGTTGCATAAAAGGCATTTGATGATGTAATAACATACGAAAGATTCAATACTTCTCTTTCATTCTTTCTCGTATTAGGAAGCCTGAGAATTCTTCCTAAAATCTGTTCTACATCTATACTTGATGTTCTATTCGCAACTGTTGCCAATATATATGCAAATGGACAATCCCATCCTTCCTTTAATGCATTAACTGTAATGATATATCTAATACCACAATCAGGACTGCTTAAATCTATATTTTTCAACTCATCCTTATCTGCAGTCTTTATTGCAATTTCAGACTCTGGTATTCCCATATCCATTAAAGTATGCTTAATCTTCTCATATGTTGTACTGTCAGCATTGTTTTTAGGCTGTGCCTGAAACAGTACAATAGGACGAATATATTTACCGCCGTTTTTTTGTCCCTGAACCGCTTCCAATTCCAGCTTTCTTCTTAATGATACAGCAGATATAAAAACATCTTCCTGTGATTTTCTGTTGTATACAATTACAGGTAGCTTTACCATGTTTTCCGCTTTTAACTGTCTGGCATCTACAAATGAGATTATATTGCTCCCCCTCTTCGGTGTTGCCGTTAGATCAAGTACAAATGACGGATTAAAATTCTGCAACATTTCCTTACTAAGCTTGCTCGTTGCATGGTGGCTCTCGTCAACAATAACAACAGGATTCAGTTTGCGAATAACCTGAATCAAAGCTGTTTCATCTGTATCTTCTAATAAATCACTGCTATCCTGTTTAAATCTTACAAATGGTAATAAACTACCATTTTCCTGATATGCTTTTCTTCCGTCTTTTTTATTTGTCCTAAATGAATCGTAACTTAATACAAAAATAGACAAATTGTCACTTACTGATGTTGGATTAAAATTCTGTCCATTCAGGAGCTGTTGCTTTGAGTAAACTTCTACTTTATTTCCAAAATCAACATCTATCTTCTTTCTATATGCATGATTCTTATCTGTTAATGTCTTATATGTCTGTGACAAGATAGCATCTGAAGGTACAAGCCATACTACTGCCTTAGGATGTATGTGTGGCATAGAAGCAAATATCTGTTTGAGTGAATTTGCTGCCAGAAAAGTCTTTCCTCCTCCCGTTGGAACTTTAAAGCAAACCTGAGGAACACCTGCTAGTTCAGGATTATATGGTGGCATGCCGTCTATTCCAACATTAATTCCTTTTTCATTCCACAAAGCATTATAGGCTTTACTTATATTCTGCTTTTCTATCAGCAATTCTAAAAACCTGTCTAAATCCTTTATTACCTGTAACTGATATTTTTTTAATTCCATATCTCATTCCTTTCTAGATATGTTCAATATCTCTTGGTATTTTCTTAAATGTGATATTCCATTTTTGTAAATCACTATCTGACAATGCACAAGAATCCGCATACATAACATATGCCTGTTCTTTCTTATGTACACTTGTTAAAAACTCGTAATCAAGTATTGTTGCCCTATCTTTTTCATAATAGAAATAATAGGCTGTTTCATTATACGAACCCAGAAAATACTTTTCCTGTGTATCTTCTTTATACTCAATGCCATTTGTCTCCGTATACCAGACATATTTTCTGACTTCAGTTATATCTACCTCATCATTTATCGTTCCATCTTGCAAAAATAATGAATTTCCTAACTCATAGTATGAAAAGTTTCCACCTGTTCCTTCTACTGCGTTCTTTCCTTCCCCATAACCATTTATTACTCGTTTCACACGCTCCGCAGTAATTGTGTCTGCATAATCTCCCATTTCTACAAGAATAAATTTTCTATTGCCTCCGTCTGACTTGTTCATATTCAAAACAGCATGAGCTGTTGTACCGGAACCGGCAAAGGAATCAAGAATAATAGAATTAGAATCCGATGCTATTCGAACAATCCGCTCAATTAATTCAAATGGTTTGGGAGTGGAAAACCCAGTAATATTAAGATTTTTAAGCTGATTAGATGCCCCTTGTGTGTGATTCACATCATCATAATGCCAAAGAGTTCTATTAACAACACCTTCATGTTCAAATAAAAATTTTTTTATACGTGGCATTTTTGCTGTTCCATCAACACCCCAAAACAAGCGATTATCCTCCTGAAATACTTCTGTTTGTGATTTTGAATATTTCCAAACAGCTGTTTCCTTTGGAAGAACTTCTTTCCCTGTTTTAGGATTTACAATTGGATAATACAAATTAGGGCGTTCTTCCCTCGTTTTATTACAAGTGTATGTGGCAGAATTCCAGTCTCCTCTATTATCATTATCTGGATTTGAATAATATTTTAATTGTTTTTGAGTAAGCGGTAACCTATGCGGTTTCCACAACATACTATTTTTACTATATACCAAGATATACTCAATATCATTGCTAAAAAAACGAGCATCATTTGAAGGCGATGCTTTTTTAAACCATGAAATTGAATCAATATAATTTGTTGCTCCAAATATCTCGTCACATATTATTTTGAGATTTGCATATTCATTTCCATCAATACTTATAAAAATTACGCCATCATCTGACAATAATTTTTGTAACAATACAAGCCTTGGATACATCATACATAACCATTTATCATGCCTTGATAAATCCTCCCCCTCTTTACCAACGACTTCTCCAAGCCACTTCTTTATCTTTGGATCATTTACGTTATCATTATATATCCATCCTTCATTTCCAGTATTGTAAGGTGGATCTATGTATATACATTTGATTTTTCCTTCATACTGCGGAATAAGCGACTTCAAAGCTTCAAGATTATCACCATGAATTATCATGTTATTGCTGTGAATATTCTCTTTGTGCATACCACTTTCATCAAAACTATACTTTCTTTCAAATACTTTATACGGAACATCTTTATGATGATTAATTACTTTGTCTTTTCCTATCCAGTCTAATGTAGGCATATATTGCTCCTTCTCTGTAATTACTGTAATGTTTCTATTGTTTCAATTATGTTTTCTGCTTTATCCGTCAAAACATATTTGCCTCTTGTTTTTTGCTCTATATAATCTTGCTTTTGCAAAATACTAAACATACTGTTAATCTTCATCTTGCTACATTTTAAAGTTGTCGCTATCTCCTGCTGTGTTAATGGAATCACTTTTTCATCCAGAATCACAACTTCATTATCATGCATAAACTTTAAAAGATCATAATAATCATTCAGAAATAATTTTATACCCATGTTTTCTCCCTACATTACAAGTCATAATCTACTTGTAAATTATATCATATTTTTGTGATGTTATAAATATCATTTTTTTGTTATCTATTTATCCCTAAAAATTGAATTATATTTTTGAGCATTATGCTGCAATTGCAAGAAAATCACATATTTTCAGAGAAGAACACATAATGAACAGGACAAAAGAAAATTTAGAAATTATTGGAAAGGTTTATGATTATGAGTAACAATACATACAATCTGCTGACTGCTAATCTGGAGCTGCTGAAATTAACCCAGATGTATGGAAGCATATAAGCAGTATTACAATACTATACCAATTATGTCCGTATGCCGGACTTACTCATGGACCTGGACATTGCACGAACTGAAGGAAACTATCGCAAAGTTATGTCAAAATATTCCAATTCGATGCTTCTCATTTTAGATGAATGGATGTTTCTTAAACCGACTGATACAGAACAGAAAGATATCTTTGAACTACTTCATCGGAGACACAAGAAATCATCAACCATCTTCTGTTCTCAGTATGTATTCGAAGAATGGTACGATCATCTTGGATGAGAAGCAAGTCCTCTGGCTAATGCAATCATTGACCAAATTTCACACAATAGTTATCAGACCAATATCACAATTATTGATGCTGAGCACGACAGACAAGTCCATGCATGAGGTGTATGGCTTAGATAAATCCATATGGCATCTTATATCAGCTTGTATTTAAGGAAATAAGGCATAAAAACAAATAAGGCAGCAATTTATATGTTAAACATAAAAAAAGCCTTATATGAGCAAAATAAAGACAAGAAATACAAAATCAAATAATATTTTTAATTTATACTAAAAGAAAGGAAAGGATGAGAAAAAGAAAAAATATTGTATTTTTTTTAGAACAATTCTAAAAAGTGTAAAAAAAAAGGAAGACGCAATATCAGAAGACCTCCTTTCTATACAAAAACAATATTTGAATGCTTTTTGAATGCCGAATTGAATGCTTTAGGTTCAGGGAGGCTTGAAACCCCCTGAAAATAAGGCATTTGAGAATGCGGATGGCGGGACTTGAACCCGCACGATGTTGCCACCGGCAGATTTTGAGTCTGCTGCGTCTGCCATTCCGCCACATCCGCAAGACTTTAATAGTCTAACATATTGTTGCAGCAAAAGCAAGTATTTTTTTATAATTCTCTGTATAATTCTTCATACTTACGTGCCGAATTATTCCATGAAAAATCTGCCTTCATTCCACGGTCGACAATCTTATTCCATTCACGTTTATGATTATAATATACACTCTTGGCATAATTAATAATGCCAAGCATCTCATGTGCATTATAATTAGCAAATGAAAATCCTGTTCCTGTACTCTCATATTCATTATATGGCTCAACTGTATCTTTAAGACCGCCTGTTTCTCTTACAATAGGAACAGTTCCATAACGAAGGCTCATAAGCTGGCTGAGTCCGCAAGGCTCAAAAAGTGATGGCATAAGAAAAGCATCGCAGGCAGCATATACTTTGTGAGACATATCTTCTGAATAATATATATTAGCAGAAACTCTGTCATTATATTTCCATTCATAATGTCTGAACATATTTTCATATTTTTCATCACCTGTGCCGAGTACAACAAGCTGTACATCCTCCGCACAAATCTGATCCATGACATATGCCACAAGGTCAAATCCTTTCTGGTCTGTAAGTCTTGATACAATACCAATCATGAATTTACCTTTATCCTCTGTAAGTCCAAGTTCTTTCTGAAGTGCAACCTTGTTCTTCCATTTCTCCTTACGGAATGTAACCTGATTATAATTAGCCACAAGACTCTTATCTGTCTCAGGATTGTATACATCATAATCGATACCATTTACAATACCCGAAAGGCAATTAGCACGTGCATTCATAAGTCCATCAAGATGCTCTCCGTAAAAAGGAGTCTTTATCTCTTCCGCATATGTGGCACTTACAGTTGTAACTCTGTCAGCATATACAATTCCGCCCTTTAAATAATTGGCATCATTATACGCTTCAAGCTTATCAGGTGTAAAATAACTATCTGGAAGTCCTGTAATGTCTTTAACTTTTTTAATGTCCCATATTCCCTGAAACTTGAGATTATGTATTGTTATAATTGACTTAATTCCCTGATAAAATTCTCCCTGTGAAAATCTTTCTTTGAGATATACAGGAATAAGTCCTGTCTGCCAGTCATGGCAATGAATAATATCCGGCTTAAATCCGAGAACCGGAATAGCTGAAAGAGCTGCTTTACTGAAAAATGCAAACTTTTCTATATCTTCATGAATCCAGCTGTATGGTTTAGGTCCTGAAAAATAGAACTCATTGTCAATAAAATAAAATGTAATTCCATTATATTGAAGTTCAAACACGCCAACATACTGTGAACGCCATGCCAGATCAATATAAAAATGTGTCTTATAAACCATATCTTTGCGGTATTCCCATGGTATACATGTATACTTTGGAATCATGACACGAACATCGAATTCATCCTTGTTAAAATACTTTGGAAGTGAACCAACAACATCTGCAAGTCCGCCTGTCTTTATAAATGGCACTGCCTCAGATGCAATAAACAAAACATTTTTCATTACGCCCTCCTTCTGCATGAAAACATGCAATTACCAATAACGTCTTACGTCAGTAATACTCATAATATTAACAGATGCAACTTTTACAACTTCACCCGGATAAGGAGCATGAATAATCTGTCCACCACCAATATATAATGCAACATGTCCTGGATAACATATAATATCACCCGGCTGTGCACTTGCAAGTGGAACTGATTCACCACCATATGCCTGTGCAGATGATGATCTTGACAAAGATACACCATACTGTCTGTAAAGATATGACGTAAATCCTGAACAGTCAAAACCTGAAGGACTTGAACCGCCTGATACATATGGAACTCCAAGAAGTGAATATGCAAGCGAAACAACATTAGATGCAAGTGCTGAATCATTATTAGCAGTTGTTGGTGCTGTTACATTTGAACTTGCCGTTGTAGCAGCCTGTGCAGCCTTCGCAGCAACTGCCGCAGCTGCTCTTTGCTGTGCATCTTTAAGTTTTGATGACAAATCTGCATCTTTTGAATTCAAATCATCAAGAGTTGTATACAAAAGAGCCTGCTTTGATGTAAGTTCTGATGCCATATTTTCAAGTGACTTTTTATCATTCTCAAGACTTACCATAAGATTCGAAATACTCTTTGCAGTATTAGACATCTCATCAAGCTTGCTTCTGTCATAATCATATACCTGCTGTACATATTCAGCCTTATTAAGCACTTCGCTCATGTTCTTTGATGAAAGAAATACTTCTGAAAGACTTGTTGACTGGTCTTCATACATGTATTTGATTCTCAATTTCATATCATCCTGCTGTGAGTTAAACTTCTGCTGTGCAGATGCAAGATCTTTGTTAGCCTGCTCTATCTCATCATTCTTCTGAGCCATTGATAATTCAAGCTCGTCCATCTGAGTGAGAAGAAATGCAAGTTCATCCTCTACATTCTGCTTTTCCTGTGCAAGACTGTTCTGCTGGTTCTTAATATCAGTAACTTCATCCGCAAGAACTGTCATTCCCATGATTGATGTAATTAAAACTGTCGCTGTAAGCGATCTTATTATTCTTTTACGCATTAACACAAACCTCTATAACTTATAATATTATTTTTTATCCATATAAGATTATTATAATATATTTGTGCTTTATACGCAACATTTTTATGTCGAATATGATACCCACGTACTATTTAATGTTATACTCAAGCCTGATTTTATCTGCAATAAGAGCAATAAATTCCGAATTTGTAGGCTTGCCTTTTCTATTGCTTATTGTATATCCGAACAAATCATTAAGTGTTTCTGTATTTCCCCTGTTCCATGCAACCTCTATTGCATGACGGATTGCTCTTTCAACACGGCTCGATGTTGTCTGATACATCTTTGCTATAGTCGGATATAATATTTTTGTGATACTGTTAATTACATCACGGTCTTTTACCGAAAGCATTATTGAATCACGAAGATACTGATACCCTTTTATATGTGCAGGAATCCCTATATCATGAATCATGCCTGTTATATCAGCTTCAAGATTTCTTTCATTAACAGCCATATTATCAGCCGTACATATATTTTTGTCTGTCGCAACCGAATTTTTCTTTTTCACTTCATTTTTTACATATCTTATTTTGCTTAAAAGTGCATCATTGCTGAATGGTTTCATAAAGTAATATACCGCTCCCATATTGAAAGCATCTTCCGTAACACTTTCTTTTCCAACTGCACTTATTATGATAAATGCCGGTTCTTTCTTTATCTCTTTATCCTGCTGGACTTTCTGCATAACAGCAAGCCCATCTCCGTTAGGCATAATAATATCAAGCAGAACAACATCAGGCTCTTTGCTCTTTATAATATCATATATGTCTTTACCGTTAGTTGCAGTACCAACAAGGTTCATGTCGCTCTCACCATTAATAACCTGACCTAATGCACGCAGCATATTTTCATTATCATCTGCAATTGCTATTTTTAAACATCCCATTTTTCTGCCCTCCGCTCAAAAAATTTTATATCGAATTTTATTATATTTTCTGACGGAGAAATAATCAATATATATTTATCGCACCATTCGACATGATTCGACATAATCATTCCGTCCAATCAGTCCGGCAGCATATTCTCAATAAATATACCATATCCGCATGATGGGTCATCAATAAAAACATGCGTCACAGCACCAACTATCTTATCATCCTGAATTATAGGACATCCACTCATTCCCTGAACAACGCCATTAGTTTTGTCTATGAGTTCATCTGATACAACTTTTAAAGTAATATTCTTATCCGAACTATATGACAAGCCGGTTATTTTTATCTCATAATCTTTAAAACCACCATCCGCATACATCCTGATATATGCTTTTCCTTTATGGACTTCCTGACTAAAACCGACTTTCACGGGAGTTATTCCATACTCATTTACCATATCCTTAGTCATACTCCCAAACACTCCGCACACAGAATTCTTTTCAATATTGCCAATCCTGTTAACCCCTTTATAATCAATTGTTCCGATAAATTCTCCCGGCGTTCCTTTTTGTCCTTTTACAATTGAAACTATTCTGGTATTATACAGGCTTCCCGAATTAATGCTTAATGTCTGTTGCGACTGATTGGCACTGATTCCATGTCCAAGTGCCGCAAAATTATTATCAGAATCAATATAAGTAAGCGTACCTATCCCCTGTGCGTCATCCTTAACCCATATTCCGACCTTATAATCCCCCTCATCAGTACGTACCGGTGTCACAGATGTATCAAAAATACCACTGTCTCTTTTGACTGTAAGTACAACGGGCTCCTCCTTTTTAGTCTGGATATATTTATTAAGCTCATATTTATAATTAATATAACTTCCATCAACTGCTGTTATATAATCTCCCGCCTGAACTGCCTCCATACCCGGACAGACCATATTACCTGTGCTGTCTTTGAACTCACCTGTTCCTGCAACATAGATTCCCTCTGTTTTCAGGTATAGCCCAACCTGAAATCCGCCCGGATACAGATACTTTTCATCTACTACACATACATTGACAGACGGAAGCGGTATAATGCCGAATAATTTGAGTGCAAGCTCATAATCGCCTGTTGTATTAGCCTTTACAATAAACGGCTTTGACAGATCTGCACTCGTATCCACCCCCGCATCTGCAGTTGCAACAACAGGAACATTCAAATCAATTGTTGTATCCTGATTGCATACAACATATATCTGCTGCGGTATATCACTGCACACATTGTAAACATATATACATCCGCCTGCAAATATTGCAATACCGGCTATTATTCCTGCAAGCACAGACAGAATTGTTTTTGCATGTATTTTCTTTTTTAAACTGCACATACCTTTCATAAAATTCCTCCTGTACAAACCTGCACAAAACACTTATAATACAGGAATTCACCTGCACAAAATGTCCTTCGCACTTTAAACAAATTAGGATTTATAAAAATAGTATCTGCATTTCAATTAATAATAAATCAGGTTATTACTGTCAAATAAGCAGCATAATCCTGCCATAAATGTCTATTTTTTCAAAAATGCCTTTGCCATATTTTTCATTTCGGCTGCATTATTTCTTACAGCATCCGTTATTGCACTTCCACCAAGCAGTCTTGCAAGTTCATCAATGCTATTCTCATCTGAAAGCTGGCGTATATCTGTTGTTGTAACATCACCGGATGCCGTCTTTTCTATAACAAAATGCGTATCAGCCATAGATGCAATCTGAGGAAGATGTGTTATGCATATTATCTGGTGTCCACAAGACAGCTGTTTTAACTTTTCACCGACAAGCTGGGCTGTACGTCCGCTTATTCCAGCATCTATCTCATCAAATATAAGCGTCTGCGTATCATCTTTTCCTGCCATAACAGTCTTTATCGCAAGCATTATTCTTGACAGTTCACCGCCCGAAGCAACTTTTGAAAGCGGTTTTAATGGCTCACCGACATTTGTTGATATCATAAACTTAACAGAGTCGCCTCCATTAGAAGTAAAATGACCTGTCTGTTCAAATTCAGCATTAAATTCATGATTAAGAAAATTAAGTTCAGATAACCCTTCACTTACTTTTTTGCAAAAGCCAGATGCTGCTTTCTTTCTTGCAGCTGTAAGTTCATCCGCAAGCTTTTGTAACTCTTCTTCCTTTTCATGAACAGTCTCTTTCAGCTGGGCAAGTGATGCATCATAATGATACAGTGCATCAAGTTTCTCCTGCCTTTTATCGGCATATTCAAGAATATCATCTATAGTCCTTCCATACTTGAGCTTAAAAGAATTAATCATATCAAGTCTTTCTTCAACTTCTTTATATTCTTCCTCATCATAAGAAGAATCATTAACATAATCAGAAATCTGTCTGCATACATCCGAAATCATATCTTCAGCACAAGAACACGAATCCGCAACTGATTTAAGTGACTCATCAAATGATGATGCCTCAATAACCGATTTGACAGCTATCCCCATCATATCCATGACATTATCAGAACCTTCTGACAGAAGCTGCACTGCTGTTGATAAATCAGATATAATTCTTTGTGAATTAGACATCTTTCTGAATCTGCTTTCAAGTTCTTCATCCTCTCCACGTTTCAGGTCTGCTGACGCAATCTCATGCAGTTCAAATTCAATAAATGAAATCTCACGCTGTCTGCTTTCCTCATCTGTATCCATCTGCTCAAGCTGTGATAAAGCTTCCCTGTACTGTTTATATACTACATCATATCTTTTCCTGACATCTGAAACTGTGCTGCCGCCATACAAATCAATCATATCAAGATGGCTGCTTTCTTTTAACAGAAGCTGACTGTCATGCTGACCATGAATATCTATAAGAAGTGATGCTATACTTTTTACCTGTGATACGGTACAGATCATTCCATTAACTTTAATCTGCGAGCGTCCGGGCATAATCTTTCTTGATATAATAACATCCCCATCCTGTGCATCTTCAATATCCATATCTTTAAGTGCAGCTATTTTTTTCTTATCATCAATATGAAAAGCAAGTTCCGTAAGGGCATACTCTGCCCCCTTTCTTATAATGTCAGCTGTAACTTTGCCGCCAAGTGCAATATTAACAGAGCCAAGTATAATAGACTTGCCCGCACCTGTCTCACCTGTCATTATATTAAGTCCGTCAAAAAAATTAATATCTGCCTCTTCAATAAGTGCCAGATTCTTTACATGTAGATTAGTCAGCATATAATCACTCCCGTTCTTTAAAACATCCGTTCGATATATCCATTATATACTTTAATCATTATTAATTCAATATATTTTTTAATTTTTCCATAAGTTTTTTTGTATCCTCAACAGAACGTACAGCACACATTATCGTATCATCGCCTGCAATTGTGCCAACAATCTCCTGATAATCAATCGCATCAAGTGCCGCACACACAGCCATCGCCATCCCCGGAACTGTCTTTATGACAAGAATATTCTGTGCCATATCCATATCAGAAAAACCGTCACGAAGGACACGTATATACTTATCATTCATATTATTATTGTCATTTTTAAACACAACATACTTTTTGTGTCCGTTCACAACCATTTTTGTGAGATTAAGCATTTTTATATCTCTTGAAACTGTTGCCTGCGTTACATTAAAGCCTGCATCAATAAGGGCTGCCGCAAGTTCTTCCTGTGTCTCTATGTCATTTTTATTTATAATTTCAAGAATTTTTCTATGTCTTTCAGATTTCACAATACCCTCCTTTTGCGGCTCACATAAGTTTTTCGCGAATACGCTGCAAAAAACTGTCTTTATTCGTTTTTATAAATGAAGAAACTTTATCTGATTTTGTTATCACAATTTTATCATCTGTAATAACATTATAAAACTTTTCACCATCATATGTTGCTATTCTTTCTTCAAGCACCCGCTTGTTATCACTCATAACTATTGTAATAGTATCTTTTGCACCAAATACAATACTTCTTTTATTAAGCGTATGAGGACATATAGGTGTCAGCATCATAAGTTCCGCATTCGGCTGTATAATCGGTCCACCGGCTGAAAGGCTGTACGCTGTCGAGCCTGTAGCTGTCGAAACAATCACACCATCAGCAGAATATGAACTTAAATACTGGTCATTAACATAAATATCAAAATCTATAACACGAAGATTTCCGCATCTGTTGATAACAATATCATTAAGTGCTGTATTTTCATATATCTGCTGCCCTTTACGAAAAATCCTGCCATTAAGCATCATTCGTCTGTCTATCTCATAATTTCCGGCAAGTATGTCATCAATTGCACTGCCAAATGATGTCATATCGGCATCTGTAAGGAAACCCAGCGTTCCGATATTTACGCCAAAAAGAGGTATATTAAGCTCATTTAAATCTCTCGCTGCCTGAAGAAGCGTCCCGTCGCCTCCAAGAACAATGGCACATTCTGTATCTTCAGGTACAATTGATTTGTCAGTATAATTATAATCATCTGACTGCTGGCTTTTGTCAGAACTGTAATATTCACATTCTCCCCCTGCATTTATAATATAATCACAGATTTTTTTTGCACAAACCTGTTCAGGGTCCTTATTTTTGTTTGAAATAACATAGAATTTTCTCATTGTAGTTGCCAACTCCTGTTTATTTGTCAAGTGCAGCATGTGCCTCTTCTACAACTGTGGATGCATCAACAGGAACTTCTTCATATGTTCCCTCTGCATGATTTTGAAGATGTAAAAGATATTCAATGTTTCCCTCCGGTCCTTTTACCGGTGAAAATGTAAGATTTTTAATTTCAAATCCAATTGAAACAGCAAAATCAATAACCATATTTATAACCTCAAGATGTACAGCCGGATCACGGACAACGCCATGTTTGCCCACCTTTTCCCTGCCGGCTTCAAATTGTGGTTTTATAAGACATACAATCTGTCCGTCTTTGGCAAGAAGTGCCTTTACGGGACCAAGAACCTTTGTAAGCGAAATAAATGAAACATCAATGCTTGAGAACTGGATTTTGTCCGCAATATCTTCCGGTGTTACATATCGTATATTTGTCTTTTCCATGCAGACAACACGCTCATCATTACGGAGTTTCCATGCAAGCTGTCCATGTCCCACATCTACAGCATAAACCTTAACCGCACCGTTCTGGAGCATGCAGTCCGTAAAACCGCCTGTTGACGAACCTACATCCATGCATACTTTACCTTCAAGCGTAACGTCAAAATTCTCCATAGCCTTCTCTAATTTGAGTCCGCCACGGCTTACATATTTAAGTGTATTGCCTCTTACTTCTATCTGTGCCTCTTCAGGAAATGTAGAACCAGCCTTATCTTCTTTCTGTCCGTCTACATATACGCAGCCTGACATAATAACTGCTTTTGCTTTTTCCCTTGAAACAGCCAGTCCTCTGTTCACAAGAAGAACATCCAATCTTTCTTTTGCCATATCTTTTTCCTCTATATATTTGTATAAAATGATAACACTCTGTCTGCCACACCTGCTGCGTCAATTCCTTCTTCTTTTTTGAGAATTGATACATTGCCATGTTCAACATAATCATCAGGAAGTGCAATATTAAGCACTTTCACATCAAGCTGTGAATCATCTGCATATTGACAGACTGTATCTCCAAATCCGCCAAGTCCTACATTTTCCTCCATTGTAACTATCAGTTTGTGATCAAATGACAATTTATGAATCATGCCGGCATCAATCGGCTTAATAAAACGTTCATTAACAACTGTGACATCTAATCCTTTTTCTTTAAGAATCTTTCTTACTTCACATGCCGTCTCAACCATTGAGCCAACCGCAACAAGTGCTATTTCACTACCTTTATGAATTATCTCTGCTTTTCCGTAGACAACGGGCATTGTTTCAAAATCATCAAAAGCGTCCGTTACTTCTCCTCTTGGATATCTTATTGCAAAAGGACCATTGTAATCCTGCAGTCCGAAACGAAGTCCAAGCTTTAACTCTTCCCCATCTTTTGGTGCAAAAATTGTCATGTTAGGAATACAATTTAAAAATGATAAATCAAATATTCCCTGATGTGTCTCACCGTCGCTTCCTACAAGTCCGGCCCTGTCAATCGCAAATACAACATGAAGCTGCTGTATACACACATCATGCAGTATCTGGTCAAATGCACGCTGCAAAAATGACGAATATACTGCAAAGACAGGTTTCAATCCGCCTGCCGCAAGTCCAGCACTAAATGTGACAGCATGCTCCTCCGCAATCCCGACATCATAAAATCTTTCAGGAAACCATCTTGCAAACTTTGCAAGTCCTGTTCCGTCTGGCATCGCAGCTGTTATAGCAGCAATCTTATCATCATTTTTTGCAAGCTCGCATATCTCATCGGAAAATACATCCGAATATGTCGGTTTGTCCGATTTTTTGAGCAGTTCACCCGTCTTTATATCAAATGGTGCAATTCCGTGGAATTTACTTGGATTTCTCTCTGCCGGCCTGTACCCGTGCCCTTTCTGTGTTACAACATGGACAAGGACAGGTTTATCAATTCTTTTCGCTATTCTGAAGATTTTTATAAGCTTATCAATATCATGTCCATTTACAGGACCAAGATAAGAAATCCCCATGCTTTCAAACATCTGTCCCGGAAAAATTATCTGTTTCAGATTACTCTTTTTCTTTTTAATTGATTCAACAAGCTTGTCTCCGTTAGGCAGCTTATAGAGTGTATTGGCAACACTGTCCTTCAGGTCATAATACGAATCTGAGGAACGTATGTTACTTAACATCTCAGAAACACCACCGACATTTTTCGAGATAGACATTGTATTATCATTCAGAACAATAATAAAGCTGCCCTTTACACGCGATGCATTGTTTAACGCCTCGTATGCCATGCCGCCTGTGAGTGCACCGTCTCCTATGACAGAAATAACATCATAATGTTGTTTTCTTACATCTCTTGCACAGGCATATCCGAGTCCTGCCGAAATAGATGTCGAACTGTGTCCTGTATCAAACGCATCATAATCGCTCTCATTCCTCTTAGGAAAGCCACTCATTCCCCCAAACTTGCGAAGCCCTCCAAAAAGGTCTTTTCTACCTGTAAGAATCTTATGTGTGTAAGACTGATGTCCTACATCCCATATAAGCTTATCCTGTGGCAGATTAAATACAATATGCAAAGCCATTGTAAGTTCAACCACCCCTAAGTTAGATGCAAGATGTCCGCCTGTTTTGCTTATATTTTCAATAAGAAACTGCCTTATCTCGTATGCTAACTGATTATATTCAATTGGATCAAGTTTTTTAATATCATTAGGTTTATTGATTTTTTCAAGAATCATAATTATTTTTCCCTGCTAATCAGTTTATTTATAAGTTCAATTAAAAATTCATTATCTCCAATACTCTTCACGATGCTCTCAGCTTTTTCCGACATATTTTCTACATCAGCAGCGGCTTTTTCCATTCCATAAAGCGTTACATATGTTGTCTTATTATTCTTTTCATCACTGAATACCGGCTTCCCAAGAACTTCCTGTGTACTTGTGACATCGAGGATATCGTCCTTAATCTGGAACGCCACACCAACAAGATTTCCTGCCTTTTCAAGCTGGCTGACACACTCCTTACCGGCTCCTGCAAGTATTGCACCTGCCATAAATGCCGCTTCAATAAGTGCACCTGTTTTAAGATTAAATATAAATTCCATCTCTTTTTCATTTACAGGCTTGTCTGTAAGCAGCACATCAAGCGACTGTCCACCGACCATTCCAAAAATACCGGCTTTCCTTGCTATAACCGCTGCCGCACCGGCACAGTTTTTCATATTTTCCGGTGAAGCTGCACAAACTGCCGATGTCATCACCTCATAAGCATAATTAAGAAGTGCATCACCTGCAAGAATTCCAAAATCTTCACCAAATACCTTATGAGTTGTAAGCCTTCCACGTCTGTAATCATCATTATCCATAGCAGGAAGATCATCATGAACAAGTGAATATGTATGTATATATTCAAGTGCAGCCATAAACGGCTTTACAATTTCTTCATCTTTTCCGCCACAAAGCCTGTATGTCTCAAGCATTATCATCGGGCGTATTCTTTTGCCGCCCGCCTCAACGCTGTAACATGCGGCATCTATAATCTTTTTATATAATTCATTATCAGATTCCGGCAGAAATTCCTTAATCACAGAATTAATATATAATAAACGGTTATCTAACTCATCTTTAAACATCATCTGTTTCCTCACTTCCGTTAAGAACAACAAGCTGTTTTTCAACCTTGTCCAACATATTATTGCAGTTATTTACAAGCTGGACGCCTTCTTTATAAAGCTTAAACGCTTCATTCATGGAAAGGTTTCCGTCTTCTAACTGTGACACAATTTTATCAAGTTTTTCAAATGATTCCTCAATTGTCGCTGATTTTGCCATTATTTACCTCCAGCACCTGTGCATCAACATTTCCGTCTTTAAAATATATTTTTACTTTGTCGCCGGCATCAATATTTTTCACTGAATTAACAGGTTTTCCCTGTATACTTTCAACATAAGAATATCCCTGGCTTAGTTTTTCAAGCGGTGACAGACCATGAAGCTTTGAAGCATATATTTCAAGCTGGTGCTTTCTTGACAATAATATATTATTCATTGCATTTTCCATACGCTGTCCTGTCTGGATAAGCTGATGCCTTCTGCTGTCAAGAATTGTCATCGGGCTTAAATGTTCAAGTTTCAGTTTTTTATTTTCAAGCTGTGACCTGTACATGTATAACTTTCGTTCCATCAACTGGTTTAACAGTTCCATATATCCTTCAATCCGTGACTGTGTAACAGATATATCAGATACTGCAAGTTCTACTGCCGCTGACGGCGTTGGTGCACGCAAATCAGCAACAAAATCAGTTATCGTAAAATCAGTCTCATGTCCAACCGCAGATATGACCGGCGTATTGGAATTAAAGACTGCTTCAATTACAGGTTCTTCATTAAAAGCCCACAAATCTTCTATAGAACCACCGCCACGGCCGACAATAATAACATCAAAATTCATCGCATCAAGCGTGCGTATGCCTTGTGCTATGCTTTGTGCAGCATTCTTTCCCTGTACAAGAGCCGGATAAAGTGTGAGCGAAACGTAGGGATTTCTTCTGTGTGCAATATTTAAAATATCATGTATGGCAGCACCTGTCGAAGCAGTGACAATACCTATCCTTGAAGCATATTGCGGAATCGGACGCTTGTACTCATTTGAGAAATATCCCATCTCTTCATAATACGACTTCAGCTCTTCAAACTTTTTATATAAATCTCCTATGCCGTCAGCTGTAATATTATTTGCATAAATCTGATATTTTCCATCACGCTCATAAACATCGATTCTTCCGCTGACAACAACTTTCATGCCGTTTTCAAGCCTGAAAGACAGATTTTTGGCCTGTCCTGCAAACATTACCGCCGCAAGTGTCCCGCTCTCATCTTTCAAAGTAAAATATATATGTCCGGAAGTGTGATACTTACAATTTGACACTTCTCCCCTGACATCAACCCTGCTAAGGACAAAATCCTGACGGAACATATTTTTTATATAAGAATTCATCTGTGCAACCGTATATACGCCCGCCATTACATTATTCTCCCCAATATGCTAATCAGTCTGCCAGCTGTGCAAGCACACCATTGATAAATGAAGGTGCATTGTCAGCACCGTATTTCTTTGCAAGTTCAACAGCTTCGTTAATTGCTACATTAGTAGGAATATCTTCGTCAAACTTAATTTCATATACGGCAAGACGCATAATTGTAAGCTCTGATTTGCCAAGACGGCTTGTTGGCCAGCTCTTTGATACTGAGTTAATCATCTCATCAATCTCAGGTATCTTATCTACAATATTAAGCACTTTACCTGTAATCTCATTCACTTCTTTTTCAGTAACCTTAGGAACTTCTTCAAGATAATAATTAATCTGCTGTGCCATCTCTTGTGTGTCATAAAATTCTGCACGAAAAAGTATCTTAAAAATATGTTCCCTCATAACTGATCTTGTCATAAAATTTTCTCCATTTCCTGTTTGTATAATTTTAAAGCCAGACCGCTTATATTATAAATACGGTCTGGCGTTTAATGAGCCTGCCTGAATTATTCAGACAACTTATTCTGCTTCAATGTTCACGCCTGCAATTTTGATATTAACTGCTACAACATCAAGACCTGTCATAGTTTCAATTGCTGATTTTACTTTTTCCTGTACCTTCTTTGATACTTTTGGAATCTCATATCCAAATCTTATATTTAGTGCAAGGTCAACTGTAACTGTCTTATCCTCAACCGTAACCTTAACACCTTTTGAAAGATTCTTCATTCCGAGTTTTGCAACAAGTTCATTCGTAATATTGCCTGCCATAGACTCAACGCCCTCAACTTCCGTAGCTGCAAGTCCTGCTATAATGGCAACGACTTCATCAGCAACACGAACCTCGCCAATGTTTACATTCTCACGAATAGAATAATTATTTCCTTTATCTTCAAACTCTTTAGTCATAGTGAACCTCCTAAGTCAAATTGTTATTAGGTTCATTATAATAAAAAATCCTAATTATTGCAAATATTTATTGTAATCTTATCTGCACTTACTCCTGTTTTTCTTTTAACAATATCTTCAACCTGTGCTCTTAACGTATCATCAAGCTTTGTACTGTTAATTACAACATCCACATTTCCGTCTGTCACAGACACTACAGCATTAGAAAATCCTTTTGCCTCAAGAAGAAGTTCAGCTGCAATTTCCTTTTGTGATGTATCACTTATATCAGCAAGTTTATTTACAGCGGCCTGCTTTGCTGCTTCATCAAGCGATTCATTATTTACTATCTCCATAAGCATTTCTTTGTTTTTTGCACGAAGCTGTTCCCTGTTTAACTTTGCTTCAGATATAATGCTGTCCGACACGCTGCTTCCTGATGTGAGCATTACACTGCCCGGCTCCATGAGTGAATTGTCATCCGGCTCTGCATCATTATTTACAATTTCGCCCGTATTCTCATCAATTACAACTCCGTCTGAACTTGCATCCTTAGTATCTTTGACTGAAATAATATCCGATAAATTCCCCGTATAATTTATGTAGCCTGCAACAGCTATCATAATGGCAAGTGCCGTGATAATAACCTGATTTTTTTTGATTTTTTTCAAAACTGCCTCCCTAATTATGACATTTTTAATACTTTTATTTTATGGACGGGTATTCCAAGCAACGCCTCAAGTGCTGATGTAATATTAGATACAACCGAACCGTTATCACCTCCCTGTGCCACAATAACAACACCGCCTATAGCTGTATCATCCGTATTTTCAAGCGTAACCATAACATTAACTTTGCCGACTCCGTCCACCTGTGACAGAATCTTTTCTATACGCTGTTCCATATATACATCATAATCCGATATTTCTTCGTCAGAAGTTTTGTATGTATCACTGCCCGATACATATCCGCCTGTTTTGTCACTTTTTACAGGAATTGCAATTACAAGGAGCAATACTCCTATGAGTAATACTATTAATATTTTTTCCTTTCCCGATTTATTCAACATTTTTTCAACTAATCCGTTATCCATAAAACAAATTCCCCTTTCCGTGCCTCTTAATGCGGGCACCGGTAAAGACATCCGTTATGACACCACATTCTTATAAAATATAAATATTAACAAGCCCGGAATTTAATTCATAATATTGTGCTATGCTGCTACGAAGATTAATAACTTTTTCCGATATCACAATTTCTTTATTATTTTCACCATAAAATATTTTTTTATCTTTTTTATCAATTGCAATATTTATTTTCTGGACATCAAGATATGTATCACTGTCTTCATCTGTGTCAATTACTATTTCAACCTCTGATGGCGTAAATCCATCTTCCATAACCTTTTTCGTGACGAATTCCTGCTGTGTTTCTATATATTTTTCAATCATGACATCTGACGAGTCTTTTCCTGAAAATCTTATTTGTGACCTAAGTTCACTTATCTGTGAAGTTTTTGCAAATAAATCAATATCCGCATCATATTCCGCATTTATAATATTAAGCACAGGCATTATACAGGCAGCAGTTATCATACAGCCGCACAGAAGCCTTACAACTCCTTCATATTTTTCATCAGGCAGAATATGAATTACAAGTTCTGACAAAATGCTTATGACAAATATCTGTTTTACCCAGCCAAGAAGCTTATCCATATTTTATTCCTCAACTATTATTTGTAACTGTGCACACTATCGCAGTAAACAATATAAAAAGACATGCCGACATAACAACAAGAAGCGTCATAAGACCAGTCACCGTTCCCGAAGCATCAAGTATATTCGCGAACTTTTTATCGGCAACCGGCTGGACTGCAGCAGCAGTAAACTTTAATATTACAGTAAAACTTAAAAGTTTTATCACAGGCAGGCTTACAGCCGATATTATCAATATAACACCTCCGATGCCTATTGCATTTTTTATCACACTTCCCGCCGAAAATATCGTAAAAGAAACTGTTTCTGCTGAATCTCCTATTCCCGGCAGCACTTTAAGCACTTTATATACCGCTTTTTTCTTCGCACTCTCTTTAACAGGAGTTATCATCCCCTTAATCCATCCGGCTCCTGAAAACAGTGTAATTACAATTCTGCATGTCCATTTAATAACAGGTGGAATAAATTTACATATATTGGAAAATCTTTCGCTCTTTGTAAACGCATCTGCCACAATAAGCATAAAATCCACTTTAATAAGCCCCAGAAGCACATTTTTAAATATAATATTAACAACTGTTATCATAAGAAGCATCATTTCATAGTAAACACCGCTTGTCACACTCCCTGTCATAAATGTTACAGCCGAAAGAAAAGCCGGTATTACCGCTTTATATATTTTAAGGCCGGCATCAATAGCATTCACACACTCTACACATGATGAATAAAAAAATCCCGAAACAATAACTACCAGTCCTGTATAAAGCATTATCTCCGATATATCTGAAACCTGTTTTTTATTAAATGACGGAATAATAAAATTAATTCCTGCCGACAGAAGTGAAAGCATAATTATTTTTATAACTGTATCAGTATTTTCCCTGAAAACTGCCAGAAAATTCTTTATAACCACATTAATAATGCCTGTCTGTGAATAATCACTTTCTGCTATGCTTTTCACCAGACTTTCAAAATCCGTATTTTCCCTGTCATAACTGTATTTTTTCATAATTTCATCAATTTCAGAAAAATCGTAATCGTCAACAGATAATCCATATTCAGCATTTTCCGTATCCCCATCGTTATCTGTTTCCACAGAATTTCCGATTTTTTCCGTCACAGACTTAGCATTTACACTTGTATAAGCCAACATCACAAATGATGCTGCATATAAAAATACTAACACGCCACACAATAATTTTTTTAATATCCCACGCATTTTTCCACCGTCTCAAGAAGCATGCTTACAACAGGAATACTCACTGCTGCTATTGTTATTTTTCCAAACACCTCAACCTGTCCAGCCAATGCACTGTATCCGCTGTCACGGCACAAATCTGATGTAAACTGCACCACATATGTAATTCCTATTATTTTTATCATAAGTGCCATATACTGCCCCGCATTACTAAGGTATGATGACAGCTTCGTTATCTGTGAAATAATTCCGGATATTTTCCCGGCAACCGCAATAATAATAAGCACAGATACAGCCATCGTCACAAGCACATATAGCTGGCTTCCCGCATTTTTTAAAATCATCGCAAAAAACACGGCACACACAGCCGTTGAAGCTATTTTTAAAACACTCATAAAGCACACTCCAGTCTGTTAAAAGCATTAAAAATCAAACAGTTTTTTCATATTTTCAAACAGATTCACAATTATCGGCCCCAGCCAGTAAAGCACCAGCAGAAGTCCTGCAAGACTTGTAAGAAACGCATGCTCCTCCCTGCCGCTGTGCTTTAACACCTGGCTTAACACCGATACAAGAATTCCAACTGCCGCAATTTTAAATATCAGACTTACCTCCACCGGCACCCCTCCTTAAATCAAAACAAGCACAAGAAAAACTCCTGCTGCAATACCCATACATCTGTATATCCGGCATTGGCTGTCCGTTTTATCCTGTGCTTTTTTTATTCTGTCATCAAGCATACTTATCATATGATTGACAAAGTCCGTCTGTGTCTGTATATCAAGATGCACCGGCATATTTCCAAACTGCATAAGAAACTCTTCATCTTCCCTTAAAAAACAGCTTTTTGATGCGTTATTTCTGACGCTCTCCCTCCATATAATGTCAAATGCTGCCTTTTCACTGTCAACCACCATATTCTCATATACGTCTTTATAAAGTGCTTTTATGCCAAATGAATACTCATGCGATGCAAATCTTTTAAATATCTCGGGGAGACTTCCCGACTGAAATCTGATTTCTGCCGATATTGTTCTCCATGTCTCATCTATATCTGCAAGATTTTTTATACGTGTCTTATTTACTACAACAAAGTACATTCCAAGCATAAAACTCGACATAAGAACAACTGCTGCCCCTGTAATTTTTATGATATCCATTATAATCCCCCATTTTTTACAGCCCTTATTTCTTCTATCGTTCCTGCACCATTCTTGTCCGAAAGTACAACTATTCTTTCAAATCCATTAGCTCCAAACATCCCTGCAAGCTCACGTCTGTTAATACAGTCTGCAATTCCATAACCATGTATTGATGCAAGGATATGACATCCGCAGTTTATAATCTGCTTTATTGCCATTACATCTTCCATGCTTCCTATTTCATCAACGGCAACAACCTGAGGTGACATTGACCTTACAAGCATAATCATCCCCTCGCTTTTAAGCCCCATATCAAGAACATCTGTGCGTATTCCTATATCATTCTGCGGAATTCCAACATGGCTCGAGGCTATTTCGGAACGTTCATCAACAATGGCAACTTTTAACGGAACACATCCAATGCCATATGAAATATGTCTTATAATATCACGCAGAATCGTTGTTTTACCACAGCCCGGCGGTGATACGACAAGTGTATTTTTAAATCCGCCGCTGCATATAAAATCAATTATTTCGTCTGCACACCCAACCACTTCATGTGCAACACGTATATTTATATATGATATATATTTCTGTCCGCATATATGTCCGTCCCGGGTTATCGCCTGCCCTGCCACACCTATGCGGTGGCCGCCTTTTACAGTCACATATCCCTGACGTATACTGTCCTGATATGCATACATTGAATACCTTGTCACCATCTGTATAATGTATGCAATATCATCAGATGTTATCTTTATATTTTCAATAACTTTCTCTTTATTATTATTGTACATAAGAATTGCCGGACGGTTAATCCTTATTCGTATTTCCGAAAGCTTACAAAATCCGTTTTTCCCCGGCACCATAACTTCCGTCTCTACAATCCGCTTTAACCGTTCCGGCAAAAGACATGTGATTTCTTTTAAATCAGACACTGCTCCTTTCTCCTGTTTATCTGTTTTTCATAATATATGAAAGGCAGGTCCCAAATATGTATTTAAAATAATCACGTTATTCAACTGATTTTAATGATTCAACCATAGGTACTTTCCTTAATCTGTTATACATAACAAGATTGACAAACAATGCAAAAATCATCGTAAGCACAAATGAATATACATATGATACAGGACGCACTGCATCGCCGAACATTACATTATCCATCTCAATTGTTTTCATTATATACAGATGAAGTCCTCTTCCAAGTATAAGTCCTGCAAGCGAACCTATTATTGATATAACAACATTTTCACGATAAACATACGCTGCAACTTCTTTGTCAAAAAATCCAAGTACCTTAATCGTTGCAATTTCGCGTATACGCTCAGAAACATTCACATTAATAAGATTATACAAAACTACAAATGTAAGAGCTGCTGCCGATAATATCAATACATATGTAACAAGATTAATTGATGAAATCATATTATTAAACTTTTCTATATTAGAAGAACAGAATGTTATTCCTTTTACATTATCCATTGAAAGATAATCACTTCCGACTTCATTCTGCAGATCATCATTTTTCTGCGTCAGGGTTACAAGAATTGCATTCGGTAAATATTCTTCTCCAAAAACTTTTTCATAATAACCGGCTGTCATAAATATATAACTGTTTGTATACATTTCAACCACATGTGATACAACAGCCGGCTTTCTTACTCCTGAATCGGATGAAAGATATATAGTATCACCTGCCCTTACACCAAGCGTTCCTGCAAGCTGTTCTGTAATACATACACCATCATTATCCAGCTTGTACGTAACATTTGTATTACGCTTCCTTAACAGAATAAATTTTTCAAATTCATCCGCATTTTCCACAACATCTATGGTTATATCTTTTTTTTGCTGCTTGTCTTCATCCTCAATCACTTCTGCATTTCCGACATCCGAAAGATATGTATGTATAGTATCATAATCATCGATTCTGTCATCAGCTTTAACTGTATCAAGCACCGATTCATCACTGTAACTTATTGTCGCATCATACTTTATAATCTGTACAAACTGCTTCTGTATAAGTGCAGAAACACTGTCCTTTATCGCAAATCCAGCAAGCATGAGTGCACACCCGCCTGCAATTCCGACAACTGTCATAAAGAATCTCTTTTTATACCGGAATATATTTCTTGCAGTCACTTTTCCTGAAAATGACAGATGTTTCCATATAATTCCAATATGCTCAAGCAAAATCTTCTTGCCTTTTTTCGGTGATTTCGGTCTCATAAGCGTTGACGGAACCTCCGAAAGCTCACTCATACATGCTGCAAGCGTAGCAGCCACAATAACTGCTGCCATAGATGCAATTGCAATAATCGAAAGAATAATATGATTAGCATATTTTATTTTTGGCATATAATAAATAATATTCCAGCTGTTATATATAATCAGAGGAAATACTTTCAGACCGAATATACATCCGATTATTCCTCCTGAAAGCGATGCCATAAGCGAATATAGCACAAACTTCATGGCTATTGCAGCTTTGCCATATCCAATTGCTTTATAAGTACCTATAAGGCCTCTCTGTTCATCAACCATTCTTGTCATAGTTGTAAGGCACACAAGTGCCGCAACAAGAATAAAAAATGCCGGAAATACTACCGCTATCGCATCCATTCTGTCTGCACTAGACTTATAATCCCTGAATGAATAATGTGAATTTCTGTCAAGCACATACCATTTCCATTCACTGCCAAGAGCTTCATTTTCTGCCTTGTCAAACTTATCATTGATTTCAGATAAATCAAGATTGGCAATAGCCTGATTTACAGCCGGTTCAACAAGCGGCTCTGCCATGGATGTTATGTCTATCCCCGGATAATATGCACGGTACTGCGAATAAATCTGTTCCCTCACCGACTCACGCACAGAATCGTATACTTTATTTAATGCGGCCTGTCTTTCATTTTCTATATTACTTTTTATATCACTTCTTCTTGCTTCAATCTGCTTTGTACCTGTATTTCCAAGCCTTACCTTGACATCATCGACGCAGCTGAAATATTTATCTGTATACGTATTAAACTGCTTTGCACCATCTACTGTCACAAATGTTTCTGTATAATAATCTCCTGCAAAACAGTCGTCATTTACCATAATACATATATTTACTTTTCCGCTTCCTGTCGAACTCTGTCCGATATCATAACTTGCATAATACGGCGTGTATACAAGTCCCACAACCTTATATTCATTGAATTTCAGCGTATCAGATATATCCTTTTCATCTCCGGAGCGAAGAGTAATTGTATCACCAATATCAACTTTTCCGTCATAAAAATCAGAATACCGAACCACACATTCTCCGTCACTCTCAGGGAGCCTGCCCTCTTTAAGACGCAGCCTGTTAATATAATCTTCATTGTCATCTGCACGATTTTTTTCAGGAACACCCATCACTCTCACTGTTACCTGTGCATTGCCGATTGTAGTAAGCACATCAGCCTCATGTGCTGCAAAGACGCCTTTTACGCCATCAGTTTCACGAATTGCCTTAATATCATCATCCGTAAAACCGGCATCCGAAAGAAGTCTTAAATCAAAAAGATTATATTCATCATAATAGCTGTCTGACGAATATCTCATATCAGATGACGATGCCGTTATGCCTGCAAAAAATGACACGCCAATAGCCACTATGGCAAATATGGCAAAAAATCTTCCAAAAGAGCCTTTTATCTCCCTGAAAGTATCCTTTATAACTGTCTTACCCATATATAAATCCTCCAAAATATGTAAATATTACCATTCTATTTCATCTATCGGCACCGGATTTTCATTGACTGTAACGTCTGATATAACTCCGTTTTTAACGCGGATAACCTTATTTCCCATAGGTGTGAGGGCAAGATTATGTGTAATGACAACAACCGTAACACCATGTTTAATACAAGTATCCTGTAACAGCTTCAGCACAGCTTTGCCTGTCTGGTAATCAAGTGCACCTGTAGGCTCATCGCAGAGAAGAATCTTTGGATTTTTTGCCAGTGCTCTTGCTATTGCAACCCTCTGCTGCTCACCACCCGAAAGCTGGGCCGGGAAATTTTTCTTTCTGTCTGAAAGACCGACTGCGTCAAGTGTCTTATCAATGTCAAGCGGATCTTTGCAAATCTGTGCCGCAAGTTCTACATTTTCCCTTGCAGTAAGATTCTGCACAAGATTATAGAACTGGAAAACAAATCCTATATCATATCTTCTATATGCTGTAAGCTGCTTTGCATCCATTTCATTAACACGCTGTCCGTCAACTATAATCTCCCCCGTCGTAGCTGTATCCATTCCGCCAAGCAGGTTAAGAATTGTGCTTTTTCCCGCACCGCTCGGCCCTGCAATAACTGCGAATTCACCTTTTTCTATAGTAAAAGATGCCCCTGCAAGTGCCTTTATCTTAACATCACCCATTTTATATATCTTTTTTACATTATTAAATTCTATATAACTCATATAAAACTCCTTTCCCCATTATATTAAAATTTTGTATTTTATTTATATTTACTGCATAAATATTATAATAATCATTATATCAGATTTTTTAATATGATAAAGAAAAAAATCAATATTTCCAAAAAAATTTTATTATATACAGTTATAATTTCAATTATGACTGTACATTTTTTTAACCTTTTT
>ERZ838483.950-NODE-950-length-30678-cov-17.775855_pt1 | contig 30678 bp, 20 predicted proteins | sample MGYA00519939_ERZ838483 | MGnify/ENA primary metagenome ERZ838483 (study PRJEB31850, sample SAMEA3708836) | human gut metagenome | biome: human gut; feature: human-associated habitat; material: faeces | place: China | collected 2014 ... | reverse complement strand
CGAAAGAAAAAATAATATACATTTGCAAAGAATCTTACAGAACTGAATGCGGTACTGTTTGCAGCGTCATGACGGTACCGATTACAGTGCTACGCATGGTACCGATTCAGCGCTATCGTCACTAAAATTGGATGTGACAATACGGCATTTTTTCATACCACCTATGGCATGCTCCACTTTAATCCTGATTCCGGAAATCCGCTTGTTCTCTTGTTTTTCAACAGCAGTAAGCTCTTTTCCTTTTGGTTTCTTCCTGGGCATGCATATTTCAACTCCATCCGGTCTGTGTCCGATGAAACCTGTATCTTGCCAGAGCCTAATACCTCTGGGGAGTAGAAGAGGTTCTTCATCACAAATCTTCTTATCATGGACATGACCTTCGTATGTAGAACTCAGCCATACAATCCTAAGATTGTTGGAACACAACAGGTTATTCTTTTATGCTATGAGTTTTTTTTACCACTATAGCATGCAGACTGCCTGTCTTCATCCAAAGGGCGTTGAATAGGTCGCTCGGTTCCGTCCAGCAAGACTTCTTCGCATCCTTGAAGGATGTGTATCAGACGTTTGGAGTTACGGTCGGGTAATTCACCAAGCGTTTTCAATGTACGACGGAGAATCTCAGAAAGAAGGTGAATCCACCTGTCGACCTGGGGCTGGGTCATCTCAAACTGAATGGCATGGAGTTCCTGAAGGGGGGTGGTCTTCAGATATACCAATATGAAGAACATTTTGTCCTGAATCAGAGGCAACACACTGGTCTTCCTGTTGTAAGATATACGTTGACGCACTTTGCCTTCCAAAGTGAAATGGCTGTAATATTCATCCCAATGGTACTTGAAAGTTACCAGCAAGGCATCAAACTCAACAGGAGTTAATCCTGTCGCTGCAAGCACTTGGCTATGACGGTGGCGAATCTTGTCGTAATACATCAATTGAACTTTTTAGACCACAAAGAGAAGTCAAAGAACGCTTTAATCAATTAGTCGATATAAAAAAAACAATATTTTATGTTTGATATAATGAAATTTTCCTTTTTTTTACATACTTATGTTTCACTTTTATAAGTGCTAGTCGGTTGTTTGCTCAAAATCCTATATCTCCATTTGGCGTATATATTGCTGATCCATCAGCGCGTGTCATGCCTGATGGAAAACTTTATATTTATGGCTCTAAGGACGAAAATCGTAAAGACTATTGTTCTAAAGGATATCATGTACTTTCTCCATTTGATTTGAAGCATTGGAATATTAAGAAAAAAGTCTTTTCATCTTGTAAACCTAATGATAATATAAACTATTCTGATGCAGTGCTTTATGCGCCAGATTGTATAGAACGTAATGGAAAATATTTTCTTTATTACTGCATGTCGGACAATTCTGAAGGTGTAGCTTCCGGTGATAAGCCGGATAAATTTTATAAAGATGGTCTTAAACTTCCGGTAGATGGTATTGATCCGGCTGTTTTTATTGATGATGATGGACAAGCTTACTATTATTGGGGGCAGTTCAGTGCTTGTGGTGCAAAATTAAACAATGATATGCGTTCTATTGATACAACGACTATTAAACGAGGACTGGTTACAGAGGAAGAGCATAGGTTTCATGAAGGAAGTTGGATGTTTAAACGTAATGGCATATATTATTATGTATATGCAGCATTGAATAAGAGAGGAGAGGCTACGGCGATAGACTATTCTACTTCTCATTTTCCGTTAGGACCATTTACTTACGGTGGAACTATTATTGATAATTTTGGTTGTGATCCTTGTGTATGGAATAACCATGGTTCAGTAGCTGAATATAATGGTCAATGGTATATATTTTATCATCGAGCTACGCATGGATGTCAGTTCATGCGGAAGGCGTGTGTAGAGAAAATCTATTTTAGAGAAGATGGTTCTATTCCACAAGTAGAGATGACTTCTCAAGGTGCTACTAATCCATTGGATGCCTTTCATCCTATAGAAGCGGCCCGTGCATGTAATTTGACAGGTAAGGTGGTAATAGTGCGGTCCGGTATTGATAGAGAAGAATTAGCTAAAATAGAGCATTATGATAGGGCTATCTATAAATATTTGAATTTTAAAAGGATTCCTACCTCAATTCAGGTCAAAGTAGCCTCACAGGCTGGAGGAAAAATATTAGTTTTAACCGATTCGCATGTTGTACATGCCATTATTGATATACCAGAAGGAAATAATGAATATAGGGAATTTACAGCTGAGGTAAGTGGTATTAAAGTTGGTATATCGCAGTTAAAATTCAGATTTGAAGGAGCAGAAGATAAAGATCTGATGAGATTGGATAGTTTTTATTTTAGATGAGAGTATGATGGGGCATATATTGGGAATTATTCTGCTATTCATATTTGTTTTTTATATGATAACATAATTGTCAAAAAGTGTAAGTGTTGTGCCATTTTGTATCATACCTTTATGAGTAATTCACTTTATTTTTGTTGTATAAAAGAACTTAAGTTTAGTAAGCCTATGTATTTCAATAAATGGCTTGACAATAAATAAGAAACTTTTGTTTGATGCAGAATAATTTAAAACTATGAAAACGAAATTATTATTTGCTAGTACTCTGTTTTTTGTGTACTTTGGATATATATGTGCACAGGGCTTTTCTGAATGGCTGTTGTTGGAGGGCAAATGTTTGGATTCCAGTTAATTATGTGATATATCATGGGCTGCGTTATTACGAAATGTATGATTGGGCGTCAACTGTTGCTCATTATACTGAAAAGATAGTAAAAGAATTTGGAAATCGTGAATATTTTAATTCAGAAACGGGCGAAGGATGTGGACTTGATCCATTTTTGGGGTGGAGTTTGTTAGGTCATTTTATGGATTCTGAAGAGACATCAACTGGAGATATTACTTTGGTTGAATAGCATTTTTTGTAATTAAAAGGCTGAACTTAAATTTGTATTATTTATGGATAGTAAAGTGTTTTTTATTCAAAAACAAAAGGAAACATTAGGTAATATTCTCATAAGAATATTGTGCTTTCTTTTTCTGATTAGTGGTAGTGCTGGGGCATTTGCCTTACAGCCGGATATTGTAAAAGAGGTTCGGGGGGTTGTTCTCGATGTAAACAATGAGCCTTTAATAGGTGTTTCTGTTATGTTAAAAGGTACTACTATTGGTACAATTACTGATTTTGATGGGAATTACACCATCAAAGTGAAAGGTACCAAGCCGGTTCTATCCTTTTCTTACATTGGATATCAGACCCAGGAAATTTTGGTGGGGAGCAAGTCACGTATTGATGTCGTTTTAACAGAGGAGCTAACGGCTTTGGACGAGGTTGTAGTAGTAGCTTATGGTTCACAGTCAAAAGTTACAGTTACAGGTTCAATATCTTCTATTAAAACAAACGATTTGAAACAGACACCAGCTCCGAACTTGGTATCTGCTTTAACAGGTAAACTTCCTGGACTTACAACAATACAATCGAGTGGTATGCCTGGCGAGGAAAATTTTCAAATGTATCTTCGAGGAGTTAGCACTACCAATACTCAGAATCCATTGATATTGATTGATGGAGTTCCAAGAGATAATATTATGTCTATTGATCCTAATGAAGTAGAATCCATTTCTGTCTTGAAAGATGCTTCTGCAACAGCTGTATTTGGAGTGCGTGGTGCTAATGGTGTAATTCTTGTTACTACCAAACAAGGAAGTTCTGAAAAACCATCTTTGAGTATTTCTGCAGAGTTTGGTATGCAGATGCCTACCCGTGAAATTCATCAAGTGGATTCTTGGGATCATGCTATATTGAGAAATCAAGCTTTGAAAAACGATGGTTTGGCACCTCAATACTCAGATAGGCAAATTCAGTTGTATCGTGATGGAACTAGTCCGGTCTATCCGAATACTGACTGGTGGGATGAAACTATGAAATCATATGCACCTCAAAATAGATACAATGTTAATTTGTCTGGAGGTACAGATAAAGTGAAGTATTTTGTCAATATGGGTATGCTTACTCAGAGGAGCTTATTTAAAACTGAATCGGAAAAGAAATTAGGTTATGATCCGGAGTTTAAGCTTGATCGTTATAATATTAGAACGAATTTGGATATTAAAATCAATAACTGGATTAAGGCAAAGTTAAATTTGGCTACATACATTGATAAGCAGAATAAGCCAGGAGTATTTATTCAACCGGAATTGAGAGGAAGTACAGATTTGATTTACGCTTCTTTTTATCAACATAATAATACAGTACCTGGTCCATTAACTACAGAAGAAATGGCTAAGGAGTATGGTATTCAAGCTGGAGTTCCAATTATTTCACCAGATGTTGATAATGGTAATACTCCTTATACAACAATTAATGGACGAGGTTTTTTAAATATGGATAAGAGCGACTTGAATAGTAGTCTTGCATTAGACTTTGATTTGGGATGGCTGACAAAAGGATTATCTTCAAAACTTCAGATTGCTTTTGATACATATGGTTATTCACAGCGTGATGGTAATACGGATATTAATTCTTATCGTTTTAATATATCTGAGGACTATGATGCGGTAACTGGTGAGTTCCTTCGCGATAATGTGTCTTTTACAGAACAATCTCCGTTCCAGTATCGCAATATGTCTCTTTCTAAATCGTCAGGTTATTTATATAAAATGAATTTGCAATGGATTATTAATTATTCACGCATGTTTGGTGATAAGCATAACATCTCGGGTATGTTCTTGATGCAACGTGATAACAGTGAAGCTTTAGGTGGTAGCAGTGATCAGTTGCTTCCTTACAATATGGTTGGATTCTCTGGACGTTTCTCTTATCGATATGATGAAAGATATATGTTTGAGTTTGATGCTGGCTATAACGGGTCTGAACAGTTCTCTCCTGATAATCGTTTCGGATTTTTCCCTGCAGCCTCTCTTGGATGGATAATTTCTAATGAGAAGTTTATGAAGCCTGTGACTGCGATCTCAAATTTAAAGTTACGTGCCTCTTATGGTAAGGTAGGTAATGATCAATTAGGTGGATTGCGTTTCTTGTATCTTGATAATTATGAAGTTGTGGGAGGTGGATTTTCTGGAAGTTTGGGTGCCGGCCAGTTGATTAATCAGACAATGGTAGCTAATCCAGATATTTCATGGGAAGTTGCCTATAAACAAAATTATGGTATCGATGCTGCTTTTTTAGATAACAGTTTACGTTTAGTTTTTGATTATTATATAGAAAATCGTGAGGATATTCTTATTGCATCAAATACTAGACCTGGCATGCTTGGACTTCCGTTGTCTGTAGTTCCAAAATTGAATCAAGGTAAAATTAAAAATTCTGGTCTGGAGGTAGAATTGTCTTATGATAAACAGCTGAATAAACACTGGCATGTATATGCAAAAGGTGCTTTCAATTATAATAGGAATGAGGTTATTGACTTAGATGAAGTTCCGTTAGTTGATACAGAACGCCCATATGCATATCCTTATCGTGTAGAAGGTTTTTCTATCGGACAGCCTTTTGGTCTACTGATTGATTGGGATTCTAAAGGACATGGATACTTTACCTCTGAAGAAGAGATCAAGAATAGTGGATTGATTTATGAAGGAGTACAACCACGTCCAGGTGACTTCGTTTATAAAGATGTTAACAAAGATGGTATTATAGACCGAAGAGACGAAGTTCCTATTGGATATGGGCAGGTTCCACGTATTAATTATAGTGCTATGTTTAGTGTTTCTTATAAAGGATTTGATTTCTCTTGTATGTTTCAAGGAGTAGCACAGACCAATGGAGTATATCAGGATTGGGGGGTATATGAAAATCAAACGAGATCTGGTATCTATTTCCCTATACATAAAAATGCTTGGACTGAAGAACGCTACAAAGCGAATGAAACAATATCTTATCCGGCACTGACTACCACAGCGTCTGCGTCATTGAGAGCGAATGAGTTTTTTATTATGGATCGTTCTTATTTACGTTTGAAGAATATTGAGTTGGGATATACTCTTCCGCAAGAATGGGTTAAAATGCTTAAAATGCAAAATGTTCGTTTGTATGTTAATGGGCAAAACTTATATACCTGGGATAATTTACCATTTGATCATTTTGATCCAGAGCAGACTAATCCAATGGTAATTGGTATTAACAAAGTTGTTAATTTGGGTTTGAATGTAATATTTTAGAAAATTATATATTGGAAAGTTATGAATAAAAAGATATTAACTTTATTGACATCATCTATTTTGTTGTTGTCTTCTTGCGAATCAGCCCTTGATATTTCTCCGGAAGGTCGTAAGGATCTTGATGAGATTTTCAGTTCAGAAGTCACTACAGGTGCTTATTTGAATGGATGTTACCAGGAATTTCCTCAATTCGGGTTAGGCTATTATTTTTGGACTAGTACTCCAGAGGCATTATCTGATAATGCATGGGAATATCATACGGAGCCTGCTATGTGTATAGTGCAAGCGTATAAGGACAATATTAAGCCTCAGCGTGGAAAAAATTATTTAATTATGGATATAGGTCCCAGTGGAAATTTTTTGAATATATCTTCTTGGGATTTGTATTATAGAAATATTAATAGGTGTAACGTTTTTCTTTCACGTATAGCAACAGCGACTGTCCCTTCGGAACAAGATAGATTACGGTGGACTGCTGAAGCGCGTGTATTACGTGCCTTTTATTATATGGAATTAATGATGCGATTTGGTGATATTCCATTGCTTACAGATTCTACTCCTTTGGAATATAGTAATGAATTACTAAAGAAATCATCCATTAAGACAATTGCTGATTTTATTGTATCAGAATGTCGGGATGTTATTGAAAATTCTAGTGAATTGCCTTGGCGAATTACAGCTCCTTCTGAATCAGAACGTATGACTAAGTCTGTGGCTGCTGCTGTGATGTCACGTTCCGTTTTATGGGCAGCATCTCCACTTTGTAATAAAGGAAATGATTACTGGGAAGAAGCTGAAAGTGTTACAGATTATGCTTTAAACAAATTGCTTTCAAATGGTTTTGAATTGTATACTAATGTGTTGAACCCTTCTGTCTTTGGAGAAAATGCTTATTTTGAGTATAACTGTACACAAATGGATATATCAACGTTTCCGGTAGATAAAGAATCTATTTTAGCATCTAGACAAGTGATTAATAATTGGTGGGATGTAATGGGAACACCTATATGCAGTCCGAATAAGGTAGGTTTATGTCCTACCCAGGAATTGGTTGATGCTTTTCCTATGAATAATGGAAAATACGTGGTGGATTTAGCCAAACCTTATTTGGATGAGAATCACTTAAAACCTAATTTGATAGCAGGTAGTGGATATGATGAAAAGAATCCATATGTAAATCGTGATCCACGTTTTTATGCATTGGTATTATATAATGGAACTATTGTTCGAAATGCTGCAGACCAGGAAGTTACAGTAGAAACCTATAATGGAGGAAATAGTGGATTACAGATGGGAACTACCTTACGAACTTGTACAGGATATTATTCTAGAAAACATAATCATCCTCTTTCTAGAAGGAATGGACCTGCTTACAATGCATCACAACGTATTTTTAGATTGGCTGAATTGTACTTGAATTATGCTGAGGCTGCTGCAGAATGTGGTCATTTAGATCAGGCTGCTAAAGCTATTGAACCTATTCGTAAACGTGTTAATATGCCTAATATTGATATTTCAGGAAAAAGTAAGGAACAGGTTATCTTGGAAATTCGTAATGAACGTCGCATAGAGTTAGCTTATGAAGGTTTAAGGTACTATGATATCCGACGCTGGAATAATCCAAATGAAGATATGCCTACAGTACGTGTCGAAACGGGAATGTGGATAGAGAAAAATCCGGATAACTCATATACTTATCAGCGCTTTAGAATTGGTGATACATACGATTCTGCTAGTGGTAAATGGGCAGGAACAGGTTGGGATAAAGGCTGTTATTCGAAGAAATATTTATTTCATCCTTTAGAGCAAGAAGAAGCTGACCGTTTGTATGCATTGACCGGAGAAATTTGGCAGAATCCTGGTTGGTAATTATATGCATTAGTATCTAAAAAAGGTAGAATTATGAGTAATTTTTTAAATGATATTTTTAAGAAGCCTTCTTTATTATTGGCTTCATTGGCTTTATGTATGAATATGGCATCGTATTCGCAGGATAAAGTTATTAAACCATCCCTTTCTGGTATTGTTGTTGATGAATATGGGAATCCCTTAGCTGGAGTTATTATAAAAGTCGAAGGGGAATTTAATGGAGCTGTTACAGATCCAGATGGTTCATTCGATTTGTACGGAATTGTGGCAGAAGGATCAACACTTTCTTTTGATTTTCTAGGTTATTCATCTCAAACGGTAGTGAAAAAAGAAGGTGATTATATGAAAGTCAAAATGACTCCTGATGTTTCTTTTGCTGATCAGGAGATTATGGTTGTTAAAGACAAACGTTCGAAGTTAAGTTTGACTCAGGCTGTAGCAACTGTAACGGGTGAGGAATTATGTAAAACTCATCACAATAATTTAGGTGCAGCTCTTGCTGGTAGACTTCCTGGCTTGATTGTGCAAGCTGATAATAATGAACCAGGTAGTGAAGGGTATACTCTGATGGTAAGAGGAACATCTACAACAACAGGACGTTCTCCTTTGATACTTATTGATGGAATGCGTGTGAGTGGATTCAGTCATCTTAATCCAGAGGATGTGGCTTATGTTTCAGTTTTTAAGGATGCAGCGGCTAATGCTCTTTACGGAATGCAAGGAGGTAATGGGGGTATTTCTATTACTACTAAAAGAGGTGAGGTATCCAAATCAAGATTATCTTTAAATGCGAGTTATGGGGTTCAGCAAGCTGTAAAAACTCCAGAAATGCTTGATTCTTGGTTATATGCGGCTTTGGAAAATGAAGCCTATAAAAATGATGGTTATGGAGATTATTATGCTTATTCGTTGAATGATATCTTTGCTTATAAAGATGGTACTAATCGAGCTTTGTATCCTAATAATAATTGGTATGATATGTTTATGAAATCAGTTGTACAAACACAGGATATCAATCTGTCTGCTTCTGGAGGTTCAAAGTTTTTTAAGTATTATACAAGTTTGGGATATATGCATCAGGATAGTCCGTTTGAAACAGATGGTACCAATCCTGAAGATTTTGGATTACATAGATTCCATGTTCGTTCAAACGTGGATGTTCGAGTAAATGATTTTATTACCGGTTTTATGAATATTGCGGCTAGGATTGAACGAAATACGATTACTAATGCAGCTGGTGGTACTGCTGGTATTTTAAATTCTATGTTTGAAATGCCGTCAACAGTATATGGCCCTCTTACTCCAGAAGGGCAGGTCGTAGTAACTCCGCAATATACATCTCCAACTTATGCACAAATAAACAGAAGTGGGTATAGGAGGCAAACTAATACGTATATTACAGCTAATATAGGTTTGAATTTTGATCTTGATTTTCTGTTGAAAGGTCTATCCGCATCTGGTGAAGCTAAGTTTTATACAAATTCATTATCAAATATTCATGGTAATACAGATTATGAAAGGTGGACTCGTGATCTGACAAAACCTGATGAATTGGTATTTAACCGATATGGAACCTCAGAATATAAACCGATAACCTTGTCAAAAGGTAATATGTATTCATATACCTCAGAATTTGACGGAAATCTGAATTATAAAGGTAAGTTTGGAAGACATTCTGTATCAGGACTAGTGAATCTAAATTATCAGTATGATAATCCTGCAGCAACGGTTTTACAGCCTTACAAACGTCTTACAGTAGGAATGAGGGCATCTTATTCTTATAATGATATGTTGTTTATAGATGCTATTACTAGTATACAAGGATCGGAACAGTTTAAAGATGGCAAACGTTATGGGGCGTTTCCAGCTCTTTCTGCTGGATGGGTAATAAGTAATATGAGTTGGTTTGAACCTGTAAAGGATATATTTTCACAACTTAAATTACGCGCTTCTTATGGTATGGTAGGTAATGATCAGATGACTAGTGATCGTTTCTTGTTCAGAGAACAGCTTACTGAAGGATCTGGTGGGTTGATTGAATCTTTAGAGGGCGTTATCAATTATAGTCGAATTGCGAATCCAGATATTACCTGGGAAAAAGGGAAAATAGCTGATATTGGTATTGATATGTCATTATATAATCAGTTATATATAGGGCTGGATTTATTCCGTGAAGATCGTACAGATGTATTGGTGCCTAGTTATACAGTGCCTTCTTCTTTAGGGCTACCGGGCGATGTGTTACCATTTTTGAATAATGGACATATTGTAAATCAAGGATTTGATCTTTATGCAGGGTATACAAAACAGTTTACGAAAGATTTTTCAGTGAATATAAATGGAAATTTTTCCTATAATAAGAATGAAATAAAGAATATTGGTGAGTTATATTTAGGTGATGATTATGCATATTCATATCGTCAAACAGGCTTCAGTGTTTTTGAACAATGGGGATATCTGATTGATTATTCTAATGGAAATGGATATTTTAATAGTGATGATGAATTGATCTCTTCTGGACTCACTTATGAAGGGGTTCCTCCACGTAAAGGTGATTTTATTTATAAAGACCTAAATGGTGATCAAAAAATAGATGAAAAGGACATGGCGCCTATGGGAAAAACATCTATACCAGCTTATGCATGGGGAGCGACATTGGGACTTAAATGGAAGAACTTTGATTTGTCTGTAATGTTCCAAGGACTGGGTGATTTTGGAACTTTCAATAGTGGTTTGGGATTCTATGAAACTGCTAATAATGGTACCTATTTTAAACAACATGTAAGTGCTTGGTCTGAAGCACGATACAAAGATGGTAAAATTATTACAGCTCCAGCCTTGTCGAAATCAGAAACAGCCAGTCATAAACCAAATAATTATTATTTCCAAGATAAGAGTTTTGCACGTTTGAAAAATGTTGAGATTGGCTATACTTTACCACAATCAGTTGCTAAGAAGATATATTGTCGTAATGTTCGTATTTATGCATCTGGTATCAATTTATTGACTTTTGATAAGATGAAGAGTGATGATTTAGATGTTGAGATGAGTAGTATGAATGCATTTTCTACTTATAGATATGTGAATGTTGGATTGAATATAATGTTTTAAATAAAACGAATTATGAAATTTAAATTTTTATATATTTCTTGTTTATGTGCAGGAATGTTATTGGGCTCGTGTAATGATATGTATGATTTCGGAAAAGACGGTACACTTACATTGGAGAATGTTTTTACTGATTATAAATTGACGGGGAAATTTTTAAATAAGGCATATTCGTATATGCCTTATTATGGTGCTAGCAGTGCAGGAGGTACATTTCTTGCATGTTATACGGATGAGGCACAAGATGGGCAAGCCGTAGTGAATAGTGCTACGGCTGGATATTATGATGGGAAAGCTTCTTCATCAGACAATATTATCAATAATAGCTTGTATGACCAATTATGTCAAGGAATTTATATATGTAATGTATTTCTTGCCAATATTGATTATGCAACAAATATGACAGTAGAGGCTCATCGTAGCAAATGGAAAGGAGAAGCTCTTCTGTTGAGAGCATATTATTATCTTCAATTGATAAAGAGATTCGGACCGGTGCATATTGTAAAGGAGCCCCAACCTTTGGATTATGATTTCTCTAAAAATAAGGTGCGTCCTACATTTTATGAGAATGCAAAGGAGATTATTGCTGATTGTGAGGCTGCATTACTTGAACCGGAATTACCGATGCGTGTAAATTTGATTCCAGAAAAAGGCTCGATGAGTAAATCAATGGCATATGCTATTATGTCACAGGTTATGCTTTATGCAGCAAGTCCTTTATGGTGTGGTGATAATAATTATTGGGATGAAGCCTTGTTATATACAGAGAGGGCAATGAATGAACTTAAAAAAGCAGGGTTTGATTTATACGATCCGACAAATGTTGGTGTGCCTGGATGCACTATATATCAAGATTATTTTCTGCTCGCACCTGAATATGTTCAGCAGCCGAAACAAGATGTAGAAACAATTTATGCACAAAAAGGGCAGATTGGTGATTTATGGCAGAATTGTGGTTTACCTATTACCCCGGGAGCAACAAGAGCTGGTGTTTGTCCAACTCAGGAGTTGGTAGATGCGTATGAGACTATTGATGGTAAGTTTGTTTTAAATATTGATAAACCTTATTTAGATGATGAGCATTTGATGCCCAATTATAATACAGAAGTGTTAGTTGAGCATGGTGGCTTATATGATCCGGAAAATCCTTATGCTAACAGGGACCCTAGATTAAAATCTTCTGTTTATTATAATGGTAGTATATATGACCTGAAAAATAACAAAGATATTGTGTATGCTAATGTTGGTGGAAATTGTGGAATAGATGAACGTAACACATCATATACTAGGACTGGGTATTATCTGAGAAAATGGATACATTATGACTCTCGTAAAAATTCTAATAAAGATGGTTATTGGCGTTTCTTTCGTATGGCCGAGATTTATTTGAATTATATTGAGGCTAATTTTTATGCAAATAATAAAACTGTAACTTCAGATGCTTTGGAAATAATGAATAAAATACGTAAAAGAGCAGGGATGCCTCCTGTTCCGTCTGATGTTTCTTCGAAAGAATTTGAATATAGAATAAAGAATGAGCGTAGAGTTGAGCTTGCTTTTGAAGAGCATCGTTACTATGATGTAAGAAGATGGAAAATTCAAAAAGATGTGGAAGGTGTTGTTACAGGAATGAAAATAAGTGGAAATAATTATGAGCGAGTGCTAATTCAGAAAAGAAATGTAGTGGATGATAAATATTTGATGTGGCCCATACCACGAACAGAACAAATTAAATATAATTTGGCTGGTGTATACTTCCAAAATCCCGGATGGTAAATATAAAAATTACAGTTACCGATCTATAGAGTATCGGTAACTGTGAATAGAAAACAATTAACTAGAATAATAAAATAATGTTATGAAAAACAAATATTTATTTCTCTTTACTTTTTTGACATGTTTAATGGTTGGATGCTCAACAGAGATAATAGAATATTATAATCCTGAGGTTGAAGGTGATTCAGAACAGCCTAAGCCTGATCCTATAGAGTATTTTAAATTTAATACAACTGAAGATGTAACGGATTTGATTGTAGAAGAATCTAGGGGAGTGTACTCTTTTGAAACAACTGGAGGAGATCCCAATATTCGTTTGGAACCATTAGTAGAGCAGAATAATGCGGATTCGGTTGTTTTAACATTTGATTATATAGCTCCGACGGGAATCAATGAATTGGAAATTTTCTATTCAATGTTTGATACTAATTCTGGTAATTTTGTTGTTGTAGGTGGACGTTCAGAGATTGTGGGTGATTTACCTGCAACAGATTCCTGGAAAAATATTTCGTTTAATTTATGTAAGAGTATAAAAAATTTTGAATGGGGGGTAGTTGGTGACTTTTTGAGGTTGGATTTTGGGCGTGAATCTGGGGTAACGTTTCAGATAAAAAATATGTATTTACGCTCAATGACTGATGAGGAGGAAGATGAGATTAACAAAGAACCAATTTCTATAGTTGATTTTACTATAGATGTTGAAAGAAGTAAAGTTAATGGTGTAGAATTTTTATCAGAGGATGGAGGTGAGTATAGTATGAAGACAACGAATACGGATCCTTATATTTATACTGATGCTTTGACTGAAGAATGTTCAGATAAGGCTGTAGTTTTAAGTTTTGATTATATTGCTCCTAAAGGAATTACTTTATTTCAACTTCTTCTTTCTCCGGAAGCTCCTGATAGATTTACTAATCTTCCGGATATAGCTCCTGTTGATAATTGGAATACATATTCGGTTAATTTGAAAGATGTATTTGCTAATCCTCAATATACAGGGTGGGGTAAAGTTGGTGATTTTATTCGCTTAGATTTAGGTTCAACTCCAGATGTTGAAATAAGAATACGTAACATGCGTTTAAGTTCACCTGAGGAATAAATAAAAGTCTGGAGATTTTAATATGAAATAATTATTGTAACTATTAAATTGTAATTTTATGAAAAAAAACATCTTTGTCGGGCTAATAACGTTGTGTGCTGTTATTTTAGTCGGTTGTACAGAGACTGAGTTCATATATAATGGTCCTATGCCTGATGGGGGAAAGCCTGATGATAAACCTGTTGTTATTGATTATTGGGAACTGAATGCGACTACTGCTAATAACCTAACAGTGGTAGAAGAAAAAGGAGAGTATTCTTTTGTGACAACCGGTGGAGACCCTTTCATATCTTCAATACCTTTAATATCACCTAATAATGCAGATTCTGTTGTGCTTTCATTTGATTATATAGCATCGTCAGGAATCGATGATTTTGAAATATTTTTTTCTCCTGTAGCAGCTGGCCGTTCTGAATCTTTTGGTGAATTGAAACCTACAGATCAATGGACAAATGTTTCAATTAATTTGAAAGATTATATAGCCAAATATCAATGGGGAAATGCTGGTGATTTTCTTCGTTTCGATTTTGGAAAAACTTCTGATGTTTCATTTAAAGTACGTAAGATATATTTACGTTCTATGACAGATGAAGAATCTTCTGCTACTGAGCGGGTTGAGTTATTGGCGGAAACACTAGATGAGTATCTAAATGCCAATTATTCTGCAAAAGTGGAAAATATTTCTCTAAATACGAGTAGCAATATGCTGGTAATTAGTGGAAATACACCTTCGGATGGAAAATATATGATTTGTGAGATAGCTCCTTATCATGATGTTACAATTGATTATCAAACTGTATCTGCTTATGATATCAATAATGGGAATTTTGCGATAGAAGTACCAAGAAATGTTAGGGTTGGAAATATTACTTATGATAGAATATTATCTAAATGGGCAATTGTAAAAGTAGAAGATGACGTAAGAACTTTAGTTTCTCATGCACGTTATATAGATGAACTTACACCTTCTGTGGTTTCACAGATAACAGAACTTACAACTAAAAAAGGTCTGGCTGGAGTCGGTCCTGCGGAAATTTCTATGTTTAGTTCTGATTTAGATGAGTTGGGAATAGGAAGTACCACTTATAATATTGATGTAAAAACAGTTATTACATCGAAAGCTGGAGCAGATACGGAACCTTATAATTACGGAGGTAAGATATATTATATTAATAAGTTGGCAGTGAATCAAATAACTGATGCTATTAGACAATTAAATGAACGTAATCTTAGTGTTGCTGCGATTATATTGGTTTCTCCAGGAGGAGATCCTACAATAAATGAGTTATTAAACCATCCGCGTTATACACAGGGTTATTATACTATGCCAAATATGACTACTCTGGAAAGCGTAAATTGTTACGCTGCGGTTTTAGATTATTTAGCCCGAACATTTTCTTCAAAAGAAGCAAAAGCGAGAATAGATCATTGGATTATGCATAATGAAGTAGATCAGGGACATATTTGGACTAATATGGGGGATAAAGGTAGCACGCCTGCCAATTATTATTTTGATACATACGTAAAATCTGTAAGAATGGCATACAATATTATACGTCAATATAATGATAAGTCAGAAATATTTACTTCGTTTACTCATTTTTGGAGTCAAGATGAAAATGGGAACCGAGAATATGCTGCAAAACCAATGTTAGAAAGAATGGTTAAGTATTCGGCTCTTGAAGGTGATTGTAAGTGGGCATTAGCTTATCATTCTTATCCCCAAGATTTAACAAATCCTGAGGTTTGGAATGATCCGGATGCAGTGAATGATATGAATACAAAATATGTTTCATTTAAAAATTTGGAAATATTGGGTAAATGGATAACTGAAAAAGATCATTTATATAAAGGTTCTGTGAAAAGATCACTTTGGCTTTCTGAAAATGGTATTAATACCCATTCATATAGTGATGAGGATTTAGATATTCAGGCTGCAGGATGTGCTTACGCATTAAAGAAAGTAATGGGTGTAAATGGTATCGATGCTATTCAGTGGCATCGATGGATTGATCATCCGGATGAAGGAGGTTTGAGATTAGGTCTACGTAAGTTTACGGATACGGAAAATGGCGGAATGAAAAAACCCTCATATGAAGTATTCAAGGCTATAGGTAATTCAGATGAAGATGAGGTAACTGAAAAATATAAATCTATTATTGGCATAAATGACTGGAGTGAGATATTTTATTAATAGTATTAGGAAGTAATAACGTATAGATCTTTTTATTTCAAATATTATAGTTAGTTGCGTAGTTTCACTCTTTTTAAGAAATCTATGAAATAATTTATGTTGGGACTATTAAGGAAAAGTTTCCTCTCTTATTGACATTTTTAGGATAGATTGTAACAGAATAAGAGGCTGAATTGTTATTTTACAATACAGTCTCTTATATTTTATTTATAAATGTTCAGAAAGAAATGATTTATGTCTTTTTACTCTCTTTTTGATGTGTAGTTAGAGTATGATATTTTTTGTATTACTTATTGTAAATGATTGTGTAAAAATCTAAGATTTTAAATGGGAAATATTAGTATCTTTATTATTCGTGTTTGGCTAGTTATAATATTTATAACTGTTTCTTCGTGTTGTAAGAAAGATAAAATAGAAGTTGTTGATTTGCGTTGTTGTAACTTAGTTAATCCTGAAGGCATTGATCGTACTTTATTTAGCTGGAAAATTAAAACAGATTTGTCAAACACGAAACAAAATTCGTGGGAAATTGAAATTGCTAATACAAAAGAGGCCTTGAGGAATGGAAGCGCTGACGTTTGGAAGTCAGGAAGAAATTTTTCCGAACAACAGTTAAACATTAAGCCACAGGGATTAAAATTGAAAGCAGGAAAAGGGTATTGGTGGCGTGTCCGTATTTGGGGTGCTAATAATAACGAAACATTGTGGAGTGAACCTGCTTATTTTTCTTTGGGGCCAGATTCTTCACAATGGAAAGGCAAATGGATTACATCTGAATGGAAAGATAAGTCTCCACTTCCTTATTTTCGTAAGATCTTTAATATTTCGAAAATCAATGCCCAACCTGTTCGGGCTGTAATTTACTTATCTGGATTAGGGTGTAGTGATTTGTTTTTTAATGGTAATCGAGTGGATTCAACTCGTGTTCTTGATCCAGCACAAACTAATTATGAGCATTATGCTTTTTATAGTACGTTTGATGTTACTTCATTATTGAAGAAAGAAAATAACTGCATAGGTGTGATGCTTGGAAATGGGTGGTATAATCAAGATTTGGTTTGGGGGCCGAACTTCAGCTATGGTAAACCAATTTTATACGTTCAATTAGATATTACTTATAGTGACGGTTCTGTTCTGACTGTTGCAACCGATGAGGCTGGGAATGGGCTCCTGGTCCTATTTTGAGTTCAAATATTTATGCTGGGGAAGTTTATGATGCTAATAAAGAGATTGAAGGATGGGCTGAGGCTGAAACTGTATTTGATGGTTGGAAACATGCTTGTATAGCTTCTGGAATTATACCAAAACGTCTTGATCCACAACTTGTTGAACCGATTCGTATGCAAGAAACTATAAAACCGGTTAAGTTATGGCAGACACCATCCGGAAGTTGGATATTTGATTTTGGAGTTAATGTAGCTGGGATTCCGTTATTGGAAGTTGAGCAGCCACAAGGTACGAGACTTAAGATGAGAATGGGAGAGTTGCTTAATCCTGACCGAACTATTGATTTTAGTACAACGGGTGTGGCTGCAACCGGTGTTATTCAGACAGATGAGTATATTTGTGCAGGAAAGAGAAAAGAACGGTGGACTCCACGTTTTACTTATCATGGATTCCGATATATAGAACTGTCTGGTATGAAAGATAATCCTGAACTTTCTTGGCTTAAAGTTGTTACGGTATATACTGATGTTGAAAAGTGTGGATCATTTGAATGTTCTGATTCTACGATTAACCATTTGCATAAGATGGCTATTCGCACAATGCTTAGTAATATTCATGGTCTGCCGACAGACTGCCCTCATCGTGAACGTTGTGGTTGGTTAGGTGATGCTCATGCTGTATTTCCTTTTGAAAACTATAATTATAGCATGAATAATTTTTGGATGAAATATATGGAAGATATTAGTTCATCTTCATCTGTATTTTTAAGAAATACATTACATCAAAAGCTTTATAATTCAGAATTCTATTTTGCAGATAAACAATCAGGTATTCCATTTATGATTTCTCCGGGACGTCGGTTATGTGGTGTAGCATCTCCAGATTGGGGGACGGCAGTAGTTCAGATTCCGTGGAATATATATATTTATTATGGTAATAAGGAAGCTTTAGATATTTATTATGATAAGATGAAGTTGTGGGTGAACCATGTAGCGAATTTAGCTGAAAATCATATTGTTCCTTACGGACTTGGGGATTGGTGTCCACCAGGGGGTAATTCCAATATTGATTGTCCTATTCCGTTGAGTTCGACAGCTTTTCATTATCATGATGTTGATTTGTTGACTCAATCTGCAGTAGTATTGGGAAAAGTAAATGATGCTATTAGATACACGACATTGCGGGATAGTATAAAAACTGCTTTCATTGAAAAATTTTATGATAAGGAAAGTCATACATATGGTAGTCAAACTGCTAATTCAATGGCTTTAGATTATGGTTTAGTACCTGTTGGGGAGGAGAATGCGGTGTCTGATTCAATTGCATATAATATGAAAGAGCAACATAATAACTTCTTTCATACAGGAATCTTCGGACTAGGAAATATAGGAAAGGCTCTTTCGCGTTATGGGAATCCACAGATTGCATGGAATGCATTTACTAAGAAAGGAGAATATAGTTTCTCGTGGATGTGGGAGAAAGCTGATGCTACAACTCTTTGGGAGATTTTACCTACTAGCACTGCTAGCATGTCTGTTGGAATGAAAGCTTCTTTGAATCACCCAATGCAAGCTATATATGATGTTTGGTTTTATGAAGATATTTTGGGAATTCGTCCAGATGTTTCAGGCCCTGGATTTAAAATAATTCGTTTTAATCCAACAATGACTTCTTATATGGAGTGGGCAAAAGGCTCTGTTGAATCCCCTTATGGAACGATATCAAGTAGTTGGAGAAATGAGCAAGGAAAGTTGAATTGGAAAATCAGAATTCCGGCTAATTCATCAGGGTTAGTAGCTTTGCCTGCAAACAAAAAAATTATAGTTAATAATATGAGATTAAGTTCTTTGTCTTATCCTGTTGTTGAGGAAAGTGAAAACTATGTATGGTATCATTTCCCATCAGGATTATATAATATGATAATTGAATAAAAATAGTGTAAAGTTGAATTGTATCATACGCTGTTTTGCTGAGGCATATTAGCTAAGAGATGGAAACACATCCGTTTCGATGAGCGTAAAATTATAATATTTTAATGAGAATTCAATATAGGTAAATAAAATTAATATAGTAATAAGCATTTTGAATATTGGATTATGATATTAAACAAATGTTCTTAAAGTATAAAGTTACAGATATTTGCTTTATGATAGATGATTGGGTTCTGATGTGGAAGTTATTTCTCCACAATCATTGCGTGAGCAAATGGTAAAGAGCATACAATGTTTGTCTGCAATGTATCTTTAACATATGCCTTAATATATAGCCTTGAGAATGAGCGACTAACAAAGTCTTCTAAAATAACGCCTTATTATGGATTATTTTTGTACAAATTTTTAGAAAAATTCTCGAAGATTTGGGCAAAAGATGCTGATATTTTTTTAGAAATAAAGTTTATTAGGAATTTTCCCTTTCGCACCCTTCACAAAGTCTTGCAAACATGAGTCAGCAAATAATATTTTATGATATGTGAAGGGTGTGGAAAGATGCAGTTAGAATATTTCTTTTCCTTTATATACGAGCTCTGCTACATTCTTTGCTTCCAGTTTTTCCATCAGACGTTTCCGGTATGTTTGTATCGTATTTGTGCTGAGGCACAGCAGGTCTGATATCTCGGAAGTGCTGAGACCTTCGGAGAGATAGGTGAGCACCTCTTTTTCGCGTTTTGACAATTCTGGTATTTTATGTAAGTCAATATTTATCTGTTTTTTATGAAGAATGGAGAATACTTCGCTGAAATATTTATGCCCAAGTCTGATTTGATTGATAGCTTGCTTCAGTTCGCTTGTACTTGCATTTTTTGATACGGCTCCTGATATTTCTTCTTCTGCTAATTTAGCTATAACCCATGGCTCTTCATGCATGGTATAAATCAGAATCTTGCAGTCGGACATTTGTTCCTGCAAAAGATGAATAAGCTGAAAGCCGTTTATTTCAGGAAGTTCCAGATCGATAATGCAGAGATCGAAACTTTCGGCGGATATTGTTGGCAGCAGATTCTCCATGCGGGTTATGCTTTTGCATAGTATGTTGTTTTGCTGTGAAGCGATGCTCACAATGCCTTCTGCTACAATCGGATGATCGTCGACAATCAGTAACTTGTATATATCTGGATTCATTTTACTTTAAATTGTAGTGTGAATATATTGTTGTTCTCAGACGATTCTTTTTGGATAGTACCGTCGATTGCTTTGGCACGGTCGTTTACAGTCCGAAGTCCTATTCCTCTGCTGTTGGCTTTATGAGGGGTAGTTACAGTACCATCGTCGGTTATTTTCAATGTATATTGCTTTTCGTGCTCAGCATAAAGGCTGACGGAAATACAGTGTGCATTGGCGTGTTTGACAATATTCATGGTGATTTCCTGAACTATACGGTATAATTCGTATGCTGTTTCATTCGGTATCGGGTTGCACGAACCGGATGTATATGTGACTTGTATGCCTGTGTTTTCACTTAACTTGTCGGCATATTGATATAATATTTCATCCAGACTTAAATGCTCAAATTCGGGAGGCATCAGCTCATGGGAAATATTACGTACATTGTTTCTTACCTCTTTGATGAGCGTACCTAGTTCCTGTACGTTGTCAGAATTTGTGGTATTCTCTATTTTCATTTGTAATCCTAACAAATCGTTGGCAATGCCGTCGTGCAACTCTTTGGCAAAATATTTACATTCTTCTTCCAGGCCTTCTATGTAGCGTCGCGCTGCATTCAGCTCATTTTCCTGCTGGAGCAGTTTGATTTTTCTTTCTGCCATTCGTTTTTTGTAGTGTAATGTCAGTATAACTATCAATACGATAACCAGCAGGCATCCGACGCATACGGAGGCTTTGAGCAGGAAAGCTTGATGTGCCAGTTTCTCTTGTTCCAGTTTGCTGATTTGCAGCTCTTTTTCCTGAGTTTGGAACTTGACATTAAGTTCTGCCATTTTCTGAGTCAGATTATGCTGCGCTAGCGTGTCTGTCCACATACGTGCGCTGTCCATGTATATATATGCCAGTTGCTTGTTCCCTACTGCATCGTAACATTGGGCTATTTGTGTCAGTAGTGTTTTGGGTTCGCTGCCTGTGTTCCTTTTACGCAGCCACAACAGATCTTGAAGGGCTTTTGCATAGTTTCCCCTTTTCATCTCCATACTGGCACGTACCTGAATATAGCCAATGGCTGCGATTCCGGAAGATGGAATTTCTTTCAGAAGCTTGTTTCCAAGCTGAAGATACCAGTTTACCGAATCTGCTTGCTCTTTCTTTTCGAATATTCTTAATAATGAGGGCATACATCTTATTTTCCATGTCGTGGAGTTATTGCCGGCTTGACAGGCTATTTCCCAGGCTTTTCGGATTGAATATTCTGCTTCGTCCAGCTTGTTTACTTCAACTTTAATGCCGCTACGAAGCTGCCAGGTATGGAATGCTACAAATATGTCATTGCTGTTTTGTGCATGCTGGGCGGCCAGATCTGTATATTTTTCGGCTTCGTTTAACAGACGTATGTTGAAATAAAATATAGAAACGTTGTTGTAAATATGTGTAATCCATCCTTCGTCTTTGTATTTTAGGGCAGCATCGAGGGCCTTATTGTAGTAGTAAATGGTTGAGTCGTTCATGTGCTGCCGGCGATAAAAGATAGCAAGGTCATTGTATACGCTGATGTGTTTTTCCAGATCTTTGATTTGTGGCAGATAAGGAAGAACACTTTTTTTCATGTTGAAGGCTTCGTCATCTTTCCCTACGTACGACATAAGGGTAGCTTGTTCATTCAATAGGATGGGGTATACAGGAGATTGTTTTGCTTCGGGCATGGCAAAGGCACTGTCGAAAGTCTGCTGGGCTTGATCAAGTTCACCTTTTTCCATTAAGCTGGCTGCACGTTCATATAACCTCATCAGCAATGTGTCGGCTGGTATTGTTTCTGAATGGAGCGGACAGATTCCTGATAATAGCAGTATCAACAGTAAATAGCGGTATATTTTTTTCATAGTGTTTAGCCGTGAATGTTCTGAGAGCAAATATACGGCTTTTATTTCCATTATTTCTTTATCAGGAAGAGATAATGGCTTTTTACTTATAATTTAAAAAATAATCACCTTTTTAGGTGACAAATAGTAATCTGTTTTATTTGTTAATTTGCAAAAACAGTAATAAAGAGAAGTTTGCTTGCTCAATATGGAGCGGGTGAACCGGGGTGGGAAAGCTAATAACATAAAAATAAAGGCATATGTATATGAGAGTATTAGGAACAACAGCGTGTTCTATTGTTGCATTGATTTTATCTTCTTGTGGTGGAAGCACATCTTCTTCGGGAGGTATGTTGGGTGAAATTCCTGCATATTATGAAAAGCAAGGATTGGATTTTTGTGCTCAGGTATCAGAAATAGGTAAGGCAAGTGGGTATTCGCAAGATCAGGAAACAGTTGAGAAAGTGGTTAAACTGGCAATGGATCTTTCGGAGAAAAGCAAGGAAGAAGGAAAGACACTGGCTGATAAGTTGATTGGGAAGGTTGTAAGTTATCAGGAAACGGAGGGCTTGCCTTATAAAGTTGTATCGGATGTAACTATTACGGATATTGAATTACCTTCTTTTACTTTCAATTCGTTCATGTTCGACGAACTGAAAGTTGAGCTGAAATATCAGGTTGTTGCTACGGAAGACATATCAGGACGTTATCTTTTTACATATTGCTTTATAACGGATACGGAAGGAAATAATCTGGATTGTGCCTCGTTTACCGGAAAGGCTGAAGGGAACCCTATAGCCGCAGGTGATACGGTAACGGTTGCTGATGCTATTAAGATAGCAATGGTATCTGCTGATGTCTTGAATAAATTTCACACTTTGAAATTTGTTTCAGAAGCTACTTATGAAGAACAGCGTGAAACTATTAATAAGCAGATGGAACAATGGATTAAGGAGTATGAAACGAAAATGACTCCGGAAGAAAAACAGTAATGACTGATAGAAATATTGGGGCTTTGGAAGAAGCCTGAATGTCCTTTTTATTTAAAAATGGTTGTAAAAAATCCCTTCACATTAGCTTGACTTTGGAGTGTAAAGCTAAGTGAGGGGATTATTTTTTAAGTGTATCAGATATGAATTATGTTAGAAAGTAGGTAATGTTACTTTAAAGAGGTCGCTGGGTTGGTGTTCACGCTGGATGACCTCTAACATTTTTTTTACTATTGACGGATTTTGACTGGCTACATCGTGATCTTCATGCAGATCTTCCTTCAAGTTGTATAGTGATGGGATTCCTTTCTTGATGATAAGTTTCCAGTCGCCCATACGTACTGCCATCTGATCGGTTTCATGGAACTCCCAGTATAGGAATTCATGTTCTTTCTGTTTTTTGTCGTTCCCCAGAAGGGTAGGGGCGAAGGATATTCCGTCGAAATGATCTTTATTCTTATCTGGTAACTTTTTGTCACCTATCAGTTCGCAGAAAGTGGGCAGGATATCATAAAAAGCAAGTTGGTGGTCGTTGGTTGTTCCGCTTGCAATATGTCCTGGCCAGCGTACGATGAATGGAATACGGATGCCTCCTTCATGGCATTGGCGCTTCAGGCCTCTTAGCTTGCCGTCTCGTCCGAAGAATTCAGGATCGGCTCCTCCTTCTTCGTGAGGCCCGTTGTCGCTGCTAAAGAAAACGATGGTATTTTCATCCAGTCCTTTTTCTTTGAGCTTTTTCAGAATTTCTCCTACGTAGCTGTCCAAACGGGTAATCATACCGGCAAAGTGTGCATGAGTGTGGTCAGAAGGATTATATCGTGATCCTTTTTCGCCGCCCCATGTCTTGTCGGTAAAGAATTTCTTTTTATAATCGTTAAAGATGGAGTCGTGTGGTTGTGCCAGTTCTGCATGGGGAAGGGTGTATGTAAAAATGCCGCAGAACGGTTGCTCTCCAGTTTGTGCGTCCAGCCATTTCAGTGCTTCTTGATGAATAAGGTCTGCCGAATATTGCGGGCGTTTGAAATAGTCGTCACCAAACATCGGGTACTTGATATTTTCTTCTAGTACGATACGTTTCACTTCCTTGTCGCCTTTCGAACGGCTATAGCGATTCAAAAAATTAGGATAGTATAAGTGTGCCTGGAACTGACATATGTATCCGTAGAATTCGTCTACGCCTCGCTTGTCGGGAGTAGACCAGGAGCCTTCGTAACCTCCTGCCCATTTGCCGAACATACCGGTTGTGTATCCGTTCTTCTTCATGACTTCGGGGAGGATAACATGAGTTGAATCGTATGGTTCCTGACCGACAACTGCGTAATCTTGGTTCTCTCCGTAGGTTACGACTGCCGACTGGGGCCAGTATTCCTTGTTGCCTCGTACGTGAGTGTGGCCGCTATGTTGCCCGGTCATCAGGGTTGCACGTGAAGGAGCACTTACAGGACTTCCTGCGTATGCTTGTGTAAAACGCATCCCTTCTGCTGCCATTTGGTCGATATGAGGGGTATTTATGTATTTCTGACCATAGCAACCTAAGTCTCCATATCCCATGTCGTCGCATAGTATAAAGATAATATTTGGAGCTTTATGCTGGGAGAAGGCACTGGCAGTGCTTATTAGGGCAGATAAAATCAAGCATTCTTTTTTCATGGTATTGTTCGATTTTTATTCGATTAAGTGTTATGCAAAATATGCTATTGTAAGGTTTCTCCAAGGTATATTATTACAAAGTTAATTAAATCGTTGTAATTCTTTGCCTTACATGATCTTAAATAGTGTAAATAGGGATGAGCCTATGGATATAGTATACTAGATATCAGCTTGAGTGTTCTTCAAGTTGGTATCTAGTATTCTGTTTTATAAGATAATGTTTTGCTGCTTTCCTTCCAGCCATGTTTTGATATTTTGGAATACAATTTCTGCCCGCGCTTCCATTGACTCGGCAGAAGCGAAGGCTATATGCGGAGTTACAATTGTATTTTTACTGTGCAGTAACGGATGATTTGTATCGAGTGGAGGTTCATTTTCGAATACATCGATTCCGGCTCCGCTTAGATATCCTTCGTTTAAGGCTTGGGCTAGTGCTTCCGAATCAATTACTCCTCCACGGGCTGTATTTATTAAATAAGCTCCCTGTTTCATTTTGCTGATACGTTCTGCATTAATCAGGTGATGAGTTTCGGGAGTGAGCGGACAGTGAAGTGATACGATGTCTGATTGTTCCAGCAGTTCATCTAGTGTTACGAAATGAATGAAGGAAAGTTCATTACCCGTTACATGACGTTTGTTGCCTAAAATTGTACATCCGAAAGCGTGGCACAGTTCGGCTGTACGTGTTCCGATGGCTCCTGCTCCTACGATACCGACAGTCTTTCCTCTCAGTTCACATCCTACCAGGCCGTCTTTTGTCCTTCCTTCCCGACAGCGTTCAGATACCTGAGGTACGTTTCGGAGTAAGGAAATCATCATGCAAAGGACCAGCTCTGCTACCGATTGTGTAGAATATCCTGCAGCATTGCTTACTTGTATTCCTTTGGCGCGGGCTGCTTCAAGATCAACATGGTCTACACCTGTGAAGGCAACATCAATATATTTGAGTTTTGAACAGCTGTTGATAACTTCTGCTCTCAACGGCATGTTGGCTATCATAATAATGTCGGCATCTTTAGCTTCTTCTATTTGAACTGCTGGATCGGTATTTTTAGGATAGGCCTTAAATTCATGCCCGGCTTCTGTTAGTGGAGCTATGTGGCGTTGCAGGGATGATTCGCTGATTCCCAATGATTCTAATAATACGATTTTCATTTTCTTAGTTTATTTATAGTTGTATAAAGGTTCTTGGTATGTTCAGTTAGAACCATTTTATTCTGCGGAAAATGATGAAAGCCATGGCCGATAGGAAGATCGATGAAAAAACAATGATAGAAAAAGCATGTGGAACTTCTTCTATATGTATGTCGACATTCATACCGTAGAAACTGGCTATCAGTGTAGGGACCATCAGAATGATAGACAGACTTGTCATACGTTTCATGATGGTATTTACGTTATTCGATATGATTGATGCAAAGGCGTCCATTGTTCCGGTCAGGATATCGCTGTAGATATTTACCATATTGTGAGCCTGTTTCAGTTCAATCAGGACGTCGTCTGTCAGTTCTGGATTTTGGTAATCTTTCTCATTGAAAATGTTTTGTAACTTCCCTACCATGACTTCATTTCCGCGGATGGAAGTGTTGAAGTATACCAATGTCTTCTGCAGATTCATTAATCGGAGCAAGTCTTCATTTCTGATACTTTGCTCTAATTCCTTTTCTGCCATGCTTACTTCGTTGTTTATCTGCTTTAAATATTTTAGAAACCATACAGCTGATGAATAGATAATGCGTAAGATCAGCTCGTATTTATTCGGAATATTGATTGATTTACGGCAGATATGCTGAATGAAATCAGGTATCATTTCGGTTGAATGGTAGCAGATGGATACTATAATTTCATTGTTAGTAATAATACCAATGGGTACAGTTGTGTATGGCACCTTCTGATTAGGTGTTTGTACGGGTATACGTAAAATGGTAAGTAGCCAATTCCCTTCTGTATCTGTACGAGGACGTTCGTCGGTATCGGCTATATCGTTCAAAAAGGAAGTTGGAACTTTTAGATCTTCTCTTAAAAATTTGAAATCATCATCGGTAGGGCATTCTACATTTACCCAGCAGTTAGGAAGCCAGTTGTTTTTTTCTACGAAACCTCCTGTTTCACTGTAAAGATACTTTCTCATTGCGTTGCTCCTTTCTTATTTTGTATCCGCCGGTGGTGTGAGCAAGGCAATAAATGGATTCAAAACCTCGCTTACTCCCGGAGGAGAAGGTTAATACTACTTGTGCACGTTCGCGAGTTTGAATCGTCCATGATTATTTTTATTTTTAGGTTACAAAAAAAGTTCGTCTTGTGAACGAACTTTTTTGCTCTTCAGGTTGGACTTGAACCAACGACCCTCTGATTAACAGTCAGATGCTCTAACCGACTGAGCTACTGAAGAAGGTTTTTCTCAATTGCGTGGCAAAGGTAGTAGGATATTTTGAAATATGCAATATCTTTGCAAAAAAAATATTGATAAATGGATAAAATTATTGGAATGGGCAATGCTTTGGTCGATGTTTTGGTCTTAATCGATAGTGATGAGGTGCTAAATGACCTGAATTTGCCTAAAGGAAGTATGCAGTTAATAGACGAGGACACATTATTTAATATACGTACTAAGACAGCTGGGCAGAAACTTCATCGGGCAACTGGAGGAGCTGCAGCTAATACAATATGTGCACTTGCAGGGCTGGATGCAGAAGTTGGATTTATTGGGAAAATTGGTACAGATGAATTCGGACAATTTTTTGAGCGGACATTAAAAAAAAGAGGAATAGAAACTTCTTTGTTGAAATGTGACTGCCCTTCGGGAGTTGCTTCCACATTTGTATCACCTTGTGGTGAACGTACTTTTGGTACATATTTGGGAGCATCAGCCAAACTTTGTGCTGATGACTTGTCGCGTTCAATGTTCGAAGGTTATTCCTATTTTTATATTGAAGGTTATTTGTTGCAGGATCATGATCTTATTGTACGTGCCATGCAATTAGCAAAAGAGGCTGGTTTGCAAATCTGTCTTGATATGGCTAGCTACAATGTGGTTGAGGCCGAGCGTGAGTTTTTCGATATGTTGATTACAAAATATGTGGATATTGTATTTGCTAATGAAAGCGAAGCACGCGCCTATACGGGTAAAGGACCTGAAGAAGCTTTACAGGAAATATCATCTAAATGCAGCATTGTAGTCATAAAAACAGGTAAAAGTGGTTCATTGGTAAAAAAGGTACTGAGGTTATTCGTGTAAATCCTTTCCCTGTCAAGAAAGTAGTTGATACAACGGGGGCTGGCGATTTTTATGCAGCAGGTTTCTTATATGGTCTTACATGTGGCTATTCACTTGAAAAGTGTGCACAGATAAGTTCCATTTTGGCTGGGTATGTTATTCAGACAGTGGGAACAGCCCTGACAAAGAAGAAATGGAACGAAATAAAGTTAAATATTGAGTCCGTCTTGCAGGCTTGAGCAGAATAATATGTTTATTTGCAAGCTAAAATCATGATAACTATGAATACAAAAAGAACGCTGATTGGAGCTTTTATCATTTTTCTTGGTCTGGGACTTTCCAGCTTTAAAGATGATGACCGTAATTTTCAGATATCAAAGAATCTGGATATTTTCAATTCTATTTTTAAGGAGCTGGATTTATTTTATGTAGATACTATCGATCCTGAAAAAATGATTCAAAATGGGGTTAACGGTATGCTGGCTCTGACCGACCCATATACCGAGTATTATCCGGAGGAAGGTATCAACAGTCTGAAAGAAATGATTACGGGAAAGTATGGTGGTATCGGAGCTGCTATACGATATTATAAGAAAAAAGATCGTATTGCCATTGTGGAACCTACTGAAGGTATGCCGGCTGCAGAAGCTGGTGTAAAGGCGGGCGATATTATTCTTTCGGTTGGTGGAAAGGAAATGCTGAGAGGAAATATGAAACCTCAGGAATTTTCATCGAAAGTAAGTGAGGCTTTGCGTGGTGAACCGGGTACTTCTTTTGTTTTAAAAGTGCTTCGTCCATTGAAGAACGATAGTACCGTGATGGAGTTTAAAATTACGCGCAAGAATATCCGTAACAATCCGGTTCCTTATTATGGTATAATTAAAGATAGTATAGGCTATTTGTCGCTGACTGGTTTTACAGATAATTGTGCCAAGGATGTGAAAAAGGCATTTATTGAGTTAAAGCAGCGTGGAGCTAAGTCTTTAGTGATAGATTTACGAGATAATGGAGGAGGTTCTTTGCAGGAAGCTGTAGAAATTATTAACTTTTTTGTGACGAAAGGAAAAGAAATAGTAGTGACGAAAGGAAAAATTCGTCAGGCTGCCAGTTCATTCAAAACTCAGAATGAACCAATAGATACAGAAATGCCTCTGGCTGTGCTTGTAAATGGTAATACGGCTTCTGCTTCTGAAATTTTGAGCGGTTCTATGCAAGATATGGATCGTGCGGTGATTATTGGTATGCGTACTTATGGAAAGGGTCTGGTGCAGACTACTCGCCCATTGCCGTATAATGGTACATTGAAGGTTACTACATCTAAATATTATATTCCAAGTGGCCGTTGCATTCAGGCTATCGATTATGCAAAGAAGAATGCAGACGGTTCGGTAGCACGTATCCCTGATAGTTTGACAACTGTATTCCATACAGCTGCCGGACGTGAAGTTCGTGACGGTGGAGGTATTCGTCCGGATATTGAAGTGAAAGGGGATAAGTTCCCGAATATATTGTTCTATTTGATGAACGATGATTTGATTTTTGATTATGTTACTCAGTATTGTCTGACGCATCCTGCTGTTACTTCTGTCGATTCGATACGGATTACTGATGCTGATTATGCTGAATTTAAGAAACAAGTCAAGGCTGCTAATTTTACTTACGACCGTCAGAGTGAAGGACTTTTAAAGACGTTGAAAGAAGTTGCCGAATTTGAAGGCTATATGGAAGGGGCAGCAGAGGAGTTTAAGGCTTTGGAACAAAAGTTGAATCATAACTTGGACCGTGATCTTGATTATTTTGCAAAACCGATAAAAGAACAAATTGCTGAAGAAATAGCAACCCGATATTTTTATCAGCGTGGAGCTGTTATGCAACGTCTGAAAGACGATGAGGACTTGGATAAAGCTATTGAAGTTCTGAATTCTCCAGAAAAATACAAGGAGATATTGTCGGTTCCAGTGAAAGTTGCAGAGAAGCAGAAATAGGAAACTGTAAGATAGAAGATGAGCCATCAAATCAAATTATAGGAAAAGATGGAATCTCTAATTTGAAGCTTACACATCACTTATAGATGAAAAGGGTCGTATCATTACTCAAAATGAGGTTTGATACGACCCTTTTTTAACCTTTTAGTTTATGCTTTTAAAGTAAGACCTTTTCTGTTTTGACGCGTTCTTTATTGACAAAAGCTTATACCTGCGGCTTCTTATTTATAAAGAGCAAGAACAGAGAAAGAATCTCAAAATAAAAGCAGAGATAAGCTTATTTATAATCTATCATTGTTTCTCCGATAACACTTTTCAAGCCATCAATGACTCATTGATATATATGAATTTGAACAATAACTTAAACAGAGGGTTTGTCTATAAAACGATATTAATAATCAGTCTATTGAATATGTTTATCAGATACTAATAATCTATAAGTTATAACATTAGTGTCCACTAAAAAATCATAGAAGTTCTTTGAAATTATTGAAATTCAAT